>Ga0163155_10000089_pt1 | contig 92824 bp, 89 predicted proteins | sample OliLakLV19SP4G1_FD_148611 | JGI IMG/M metagenome (GOLD analysis project Ga0163155, IMG submission 148611) | Freshwater microbial mat bacterial communities from Lake Vanda, McMurdo Dry Valleys, Antarctica - Oligotrophic Lake LV.19.SP4.G1 | ecosystem: Environmental > Aquatic > Freshwater > Lake >... | reverse complement strand
CACCAACTCCACTCGTTGCCCGACCGTCGGTGGACGCACCCGCGCAACCCCAAGCTGCAGCCACAACAGCGGCTCCCCAAGCCCCACTCACGCGCCTAAACGAAACTTGAAAGGCCATCCGGAACTCCAAACACGTCAATAGCTGTAGCAAGCTGACCCACGCGCACTCGTGCCTCATCAGCGCGCGTAGCTTACCTTCATACGTGACGACGTACGACGTTAGTCGTGACAGAAAAGTACTTTAGGTTCAGCTAGCCCAGGAAAATTCTGATGCCCGTGTGCCTTAACCTGGGCTTGCGTGAGCTCTGCTCGGCGCCCTGGGTCGGGATGGCTGGAAAGAAATTCAGGCGGAACGACTGACTCAGCTGCTAGCCGCTGAAAGAAGCTCGCAAATCCGTCCGGCCGAATCTTTGCAGCCTGCAATAGCTCCAGACCCATCCGATCCGCGTCAGCTTCCTGCTCACGACTCGCCCGCAGCACTTCAGCATTCGCAAGCATATAGGCCGGAACCTGCAACGTAGTGTCCCCAAATACCACACCGAGTGCCGTCCACCCGCCCACCTGGCGTAAGATGCTCCGAGTTGAGTGCCGCAGCTCAACATGTTGAATCTCGTGTGCCAGCACGGCCACTAGCTCGTCGCCACTCTTTGCGCGCTTGACCAGCCCAAAATTGAGCGTGAGAAATCCGCCCGGTAGCGCAAAAGCGTTCACCGCATCGTCATCGACAACACTCACCTGATAGCGAAACGGCGAACCTTTGAGTTGACTCGTCAGCCGTACCAACAGGCTCTCCACGTAGGCATTGAGCTCTGCGCTTTCGCAGCGCTTTGCCGAATGCCGTTGAGCTTCCGAAAGGGCCTTTCCTATCGCGACATCGAGCTCCGGCGAGAGCATCGGCGTCAACCAGGATGCCACGAGTCCCGCCCCCTTCAGCACCAACCATACCGCCAAGCCCAGCCCGGCAAAGACCAGGCCGAACTCCAAGAGCGTGCGCCGAGCGCTCATCGAAAATCCCTGACTTTGCCCCGGTTGGTTGTCCACTTCCACGAACCTTGCCCTTTACACGGAGAGGAGCGAGCACCAAGCTTGCCACCAGCGCTCGCATTGGGCATAGCACAACGCGAAAAATCGGAACCGAGACATGCAGCACAAAATCGAGCACGGCCCCGCGTTTGCGTGGCTGCGAGTCCAGTTGGCAGCTGGCGATAGCATTCGCGCCGAGGCCGGTGCCATGGTGATGCGCACTCCCGACGTGCAGATGGAAACGCACCTGAATGCCGGTTACCGACCAGGGATCTTTCGCGTCATTTGGGCATTTTTCGTCGCCTTGCTCCGCAAGTTGCTGGGCGGCGAAACGATGTTCCTTAATGATTTTTCTACGACCGGAGCTAACGGCGAGGTGGTGTTGGCGCCTTCGCTCGCTGGAAGCATTGTCCACAAGCGTTTGCAGCCTGGGCAGCGGCTATTCGTCCAGGCGGGTGGTTACCTGGCGAGCACCGGTAGCCTCGATACTAAGGTGCGCTTCGGCGGCTTGCGCACACTGCTCGGCGGAGAAGGCTTGGTGCTACTCGAGTGTTCGGGTGAAGGCGATCTGTTCGTGAATTCCTACGGCGGCATCACGCCGATCGATGTGCGCGGCGCGCTCACGGTGGACACGGGACACATCGTAGCGTTCGACGGCACGCTGGATTTTAAGGTGGGGAGCGTCGGTGGCATGAAAAGCCTGTTTTTGTCGGGGGAAGGGCTTGTTTGCCGGTTTTTCGGGCAGGGCACCGTGTATATCCAATCTCGCAATGTGGCGAGCCTGGCAAGCTGGATTTCGCCCCTGCTCCCGGGTTGAAGAAAGCCGGATCCCTATGCAATTTGAACTCAACTATCGCCCCTCCCACTCGCTCGCTACCGCACATCTCGAGCCGGGCGAAACGTTGCGTGCAGAGGCCAGCGCCATGGTGAGCATGACACGCAATCTGGAAGTCCACACTTCCTTCCGAGGTCGCCCGGGCGCGGGTTTCATGCAGAGCTTGAAGCGCGGATTTCTCGGCGGGGAAAGCTTCTTTACCAATACCTTCACAGCTGTTAGCGGAAAGGGCCATGTTTCATTGGCACCCAAGCTGTGTGGAGATATGGTCGTTCACGAGTTAACCTCGTCGCACGAGCTGTTCATCCAAGGCTCGGGCTACGTGGCCGCTCCCGATAGCGTGGAGCTGGACACCCGCTGGCAGGGCTTCAAGGGGTTTTTGTCGGGGGAGTCGCTGTTTTTCCTGCGCGCTTTGGGGCAGGGGCCGGTGCTCATCAATGCGCTCGGTGCCCTCGAAACGATCGATCTCGATGGCGAGCTGATTCTGGATACGGGGCATCTGGTCGCCTTCACCACCGGCCTAGAATACGAGATCACCAAGGCGAGCGCGGGCTGGATCGACAGCTTCCTTTCCGGAGAGGGCTTCGTCTTGCGGATCTGGGGGCGCGGTAGGCTGTACGTGCAATCGCGCAACCCAGCAGAATATGGCAAAACTCTTGGTCACAAGCTTCCCGCGAGGCAGCAATGAAGTACGAAATCGAAGGCAGCCCAGATTATGGACTACTGCGCGTGACGCTGGAGGCGCCTGGCGAACAGGTCGTCGCCGAATCGGGTGCCATGGTCGCGATGGATTCACAGGTTGAAATCCAAACCAGCGCACGCGGAGGCTTCCTGAGCGCTGCGAAACGCAAGATCCTGGGCGGTGAGTCCATTTTTCAGAACACGTTCATAGCCAAAGCAGCAGGCCAAAATGTCTGGCTGGCACCCGCACCTGAGGGTGATCTCCGCGCCATAGAGCTCGCACGTGGCGAAACATTCTTCCTGCAGAGCGGTGCCTACGTGGCGCACTTGGGCGCGGACCTCAAGCTGGACACAAAGTGGGCTGGCGTGAAGGGATTCTTCAGCGGTGTTGGCCTGTTTTTGCTGAAGGTCGAGGGGCCCGGCACCGTATTCTTTGGTGGCTACGGCGCGCTCCATCCCGTGGCGGTTGGGCCTGAAGGCTACACGGCAGACACTGGGCACATCGTGGCCTTCAGCGCAGGGCTCGATTACAGCCTGCGCAGCTTTGGTGGCATGAAAGGCCTATTCCTATCCGGGGAGGGACTGATCGCCGACTTCGGCGGCCATGGCACCATCTACCTGCAAACCCGGGATCCGCGCTTGCTGGCAGATTTTCTGCACCCATTCCGACCCGTCAGTAGCTCCGACTAGCGCCGCAGTAGCTCCAAACAGCAGCTAACGCCGCACTAGCTCCCACAACAGCTAACGCCGCGTGGCTCCAACAAGCGCTAACGCCGCTAGCTAAGATCGGTGGGCAAGAGAGCGCCGATCCCCCGCGCCTTCAACTTCGCGCGAGCGCCTTCAAACTTCGGCTCATTCCAAAACATCAGGCAACCATTGCAGCCCAGGCCGCAACAACCATCTAAGCCCAAGCGCGGCGACGGACGCACTTCCTTGGAGCGCGCACGTGCGACCAAGCTGGACGCTGAAATCAGCCCCAATTCGGCCTTTTGAGCATGCTTGTTGGCCTCCAAGAACGCCGCCTGATCGGCGTTCAATACCGCGCGTTTTCGCACCAACGTGCCGACCGGGAGCTTGGCCTTCAAACGGCTCACATCTTCGGCGTGAAACAAAGACAACGGGACACGAAGCGCGCGCCCATCGCCCGCGGAGAGCTTCTGCTTCTTCTCCAGAGATTCCGCATCCATGAGCTCGTACAGCCGCAAGCGGACGCATTCGAGGCTGCCGGGCACCAAGAACTCCAGGATATCACCGCCGATCAAACGATTGCGCAATTCCAAGACGAGCGCATCTTCTGCCCACTCGCGAATGAAGCCACCAAATTCAAAAGCGCTCAGCGACTGACCATTCTCGTAATCGTGGGCCAGATTGGTGAGCCGCCCGTCGTGAAAGCCCAGCGTGTAGCCGCGCGACTTCGTGGTCTCGAGCTCGTTCATGTAGGCACGATAATCCCAGGCTTCGGGATCAGCGTAGTAGGCATCGATAGCCTGACGATACGCGCGCGTGACGGAGCCCACGTAGTATTCGTTCTTGTTGCGGCCCTCAACCTTCAACGAATCGATCCCCAACTTCAGATACTCGGAGAGCTTCGGCATGAGGCATAAATCCCGGGAATTCAAGATATATGAACCGCGTTCATCTTCCTCGATCGGGAAGAGCTGGCCAGGGCGGAATTCCTCCTCAAGAAAGAACCGAAATTCATCCATGTTCGTGTCGGTGATCTCCAGCACCTCGGTTGAGCCATCGGCTCGGGCAACCTTGAGATTGTACTTCCAACGGCAGCTGTGCGCGCAGTTCCCCTGATTGCTGCCCCGCTCGGCCATGTAATTGCTGAGCAAACAACGGCCAGAGTACGTCATGCACAAGGCGCCGTGCACGAACGTCTCCAAGCGAATATTCGTGCAGCGTTCGCGGATCTCAGCGAGTTCCTCAAAGCTTACTTCGCGCGAGAGCACACACAACGCCGCTCCTTGCTTTTGCCAATAATCCACCGTCAAAAAAGACGCGACGTTAGCCTGAGTTGAAATATGGCGCTCCAGCCAGGGCAGCTCATCTTTAATGTATTGGAACACGCCCGGATCGGCCACAATCACGCCATCTGGCCGCAAATCGGACAGCACCTCTTTGAACTTACTCAGCGTTTCGATATCCCGATTGTGCGTGAAGAGGTTCAGCGTGAGATAGATGCGCTTTCCTTGGGCGTGAGTGAGCGCGATGCCCTCCGCCAGATCGTCCAGTGAAAACTCGGACTGAGTGCGCAGCGAAAGATCGGGGGTTCCAGCGTAGACGGCATCGGCACCGTAGAGCAGCGCCGTCTTCAGTCGACTGAGCGAGCCCGCAGGCATCAGGAGTTCACTTTGATGATGAGGCTTCGAAGGAGTCGGCATCGGTAATACTTCCGCTTGGCGACTAGCATACTTCCGTGCCAAAAGTGCCGAGATTGGTCGCAGATGGCTGAGGATAAAGACGAAATTTTCCGCGAGGAGCTGAAGAACGTTGGAGAGTTCCAATTCAACGCTAAAGTCGCCCACGTCTTCGACGACATGATTCGTCGCTCCTTGCCCGGCTATTCCACGATCCTCCAAATGCTGAGCGTGATAGCCGAGCGCTTCGCCCAAGCGGAGACGCGCATCTATGATTTGGGGTGTTCGTTGGGGGCCGCCACACTGGCCTTGCACCGTGGTGCCGGCGCCAAGGGTGTGGAATTCATTGCAGTCGATGCGAGCGAAGCCATGGCGGAGCGTTGCCGTACCGCTCTGGCTCCGCTCGGCGGATCCCCCATACAGATTATCTGCGCAGATATTCGCCACGTGCCCATCGAGAACGCTTCGGTCGTCGTGCTGAATTTCACGCTTCAATTTGTGCCCGTTGCCGAGCGCGATGCACTGTTGATTCGCATAAAGCGCGGGCTCCGTCCCGGGGGCGTGCTCGTGCTTTCCGAAAAGCTCGCCTTTCCCGAGGCCGACCAAGCCGAGCTATTTGCCACGCTTCACGACGGCTTTCGAAAACAGAACGGCTACAGCGAGCTTGAGATCAGCCAGAAACGCACCGCGCTTGAAAAGGTGCTGTTCAATGAGAGCGAAGCCGCGCATATCGCCCGCTTAGAGCACGCTGGGTTCACCCGCGTAGAGTCCTGGTTTCGCTGTGCCAATTTTGGTTCCTTTCTCGCATTCCGCAGCTGAAATGGACGAAGCTACCGAGAAGCCAACGTTGCTTGGGCAATCACGCGAGTGGCGGCGCTTTTTAGCGACCCACCTAGGAGAAAAGGTTGCCTCTAGACTCGAGGAACTTGCGGCAAAAAAGCTGGCTGCGGAAAAGCCCGGCGATGTGCGAAAATGGGAGTCGGCGCTTCAGTCACTCCACGCGGTGCCCCTCGCTCCCGTGGCTCCAGAGTTAACGCGCGATATGCCGCGTCTTGGCCCGAACTGTATGCCAGCACATCTCAAGCAAATCGAAATGGCGCTCCGCGAGTTCTGCCCTTGGCGAAAGGGACCCTTCGAAGTCTGCGGGTTAGCTCTCGATGCCGAATGGCGCTCGAACCTCAAGTTCGACAGGCTTCGCTCCCACGTTGATTTCAACGCCCAACGCGTGCTCGATGTGGGTTCTGGCAATGGCTACTACTGCCTGCGAGCCCTGGGTGCCGGAGCCAACCTGGCGCTCGGGGTTGACCCAACCTGGCTGTTCGTCGCCCAGTTCGCGGCGCTCACCCGCTTCATGCTGCCAGTCCCAGCCTATGTTCTACCTTTTGCGCTCGAGGAGCTGCCCGAGGACTTGGGAACCTTTGATTGCGTGCTCTCGCTCGGCGTCCTCTACCACCGCCGAGCTCCATTGGATCATCTCAACGCACTCCGGAAATTCATTGCCAAAGGCGGAAAGCTCGTGCTCGAAACCCTGATCGTGGAGGGTCCCGAAGGGTACTCATTGAAACCCGAGGCTCGCTACGCTGGCATGCGCAACGTCTGGGAACTCCCCACGAGCGCAACACTCCTCGGTTGGCTCAAGAACGCGGGCTATCGGCACGTACAACTTCTCGATGTGACCGCGACCACTCCACTTGAACAGCGCAGCACCAGCTGGGGCTCCGAGCATTCTCTGATTAACGTCTTAGATCCAACCGATGCTTTGAAGACCGTTGAAGGCCACCCTGCACCCCGACGTGCGCTGCTCATTGCCGAGTACTGACCCTGAAATTCTGCAGCGCGTCAGTAATTCGCACCTACATAAACACGCTCGCTGATGCACTGAGTGCAGGTTCCGTAGTGGATCACCTCACTGACACAGACCGACGCGTTCCTCTATCGACCCAAAGCTGGATCCTGAGCGCAAACCAGCGACGGAGTGCGAAGATGCACCTTGGACGAGCTGCTACTTGACCCTTGTCTCCCAGTCAGCAAAAGCTTGACTGGATGACTTCGCCCCTGCCCGCTTGGGATCTCGCAAAACTCCACCAGGCCCCGAAAACCTATGACGCACCCGGATTCTCTTCCGCCCTGTTGCGTCCACTCTTCTACGAAGGCCTGCCGTACCACGGCAAGCCGACGCGCCATTTCGCCTGGCTTGGCCTGCCCCACGAGGCAGCCACGCGCCAAGTGCCCGGGGTGATTTTGGTGCACGGCGGTTGTGCCACGGCATTTGCCGAATGGGCTCGGCTTTGGCTACAGCGCGGTTATGCTGTGATTGCTCCCGACATCTGTGGCCAGACACCCGTGCAAGGTGTTGAGGACAAGTTCTGTGATAGTTGGCCACTGCACGAATGGTCCGGACCACCCGCCTGGGGAGGCTCATTCAAGACGCTGGATGAGCCCGTTGAGGAGCAATGGCCGTATCATGCAGTGAGCGCGTTGATCCTGGCCCAATCGCTGCTCGCTGCCCAGCCTGGGGTGGCGGCCGATCGGATCGGTCTTACAGGGATTTCCTGGGGCGGCACGTTGGCTTGCATGATGGCTGGGATTGACGCGCGCTTGCGCTGTGTGGCGCCCGTTTACGGTTGCGGCTACGACTCTCGGAAGTTCACTTTCTTCGCGGCGGATCAGGAACCGGAGAACAAGGCGCGCTGGCTAGAACTGTATAATCCTGCGAATTTCCTGCCCAATGCCACCATGCCCATGCTCTGGACGACCGGCACCAATGACCACGGTGGCGCACTGGATCATCAGCTCTACTCGGTTAAATTAGCGACTGGCCCCTCCACCTTATGCGTGAAGCTGCGGATGGTGCACGGGCACGGTGGCGTTGCGGAGAGGCCCGGAGAAATCTGGCAATTTTTCGAGTCCTCACTGAATGGTGGTAAGCCGCTCTTGCGCATTCTCGAACAGGGTCGCGAAGCGCAGGAGGCTTGGCTCAAGTACCAAGCCGTGACCGAGGTGGCGCGAGCAGAGCTCCTTTACACGCTCGACTCTGGTCCCTTTCCGGAGTGCCTTTGGCACACACGCCCTGCGCGCCTGGATGCGAGAGCCTCCCGCGTCACTGGGACGCCACCCGAGGGCACCCGCGCATACTTCTTCAATGTCGAAGATTACCGCGGATTCATCGTCAGCAGTGAACATGTGGAGCTAGCGCACGCGTGACGCTCCCGGTAGGCGCTCCTCCAGCTCTGGACCACCTTCGCCTGGTGGGCTCCACCAACACTAATAAGGTGATGGCGGGCGAACTCAATCGCCTGGCAGTGCGTGCCTTGAGTCGACGCCTGGCAGAGCCAAGAAAAGACGGAACCGGCGCGATTCTTTACGCCTTCGACATCGATTTAGCTGCTCTCGCCGTGCGCTACCACCACACGTCCGCCCGCGTGCTCTGGGATTTGTATGAATCCAAAGCAGCACGCCTGGAGCCGCTCTATGCCGAACTCCTAGAGCACATGGCACTGGACGAACGCCGTTACATTTGGGACGGCGCGAAAATCAGCGTTCAAGCCTACGGCGTCGAGGAATTTGCCGCGGGCGAGCGCCAAATTGTCGGAACTGTCAAGAACGCACTGATTGCGGGTGCTGCCGCACGCAACCTCACGCTCACGCTGGAACCCGAGCATCCGGATTTGGTGTTTGGTGTGCGCATGCCCGGTGAGGGGCGCCTACTGGTTTCGCTCGATCTTGCCGGGCGCCCTATGAATCAGCGGGGCTACCGCATGCAGCAAGGGGAAGCACCCCTCCGCGAAGATGTCGCCGCGCAACTGGTGATGATGACGCGCCACGATGCACGGCGCGAAGCCTTGATCGATCCCATGGCTGGGTCCGGAACGATCGCGATTGAAGCGGCTTGCATGGCCAAGGGGCGCCCCAACTGGCAATCCGGGCGAATACCCTCCGCAAGCCGCCTGCCAGACTTTGCCGAGGCGTTCGCGAAGCGTGCGGAGCCCCTATTTGCCGACACCCAGCCGTTGATATTCTGCAACGAGATCTTGCCTGAGATGTGCGAAGCGATCCGCCGAAACGCACAAACAGCCGGAGAGGAACGATCGCTTGAAATCCGCGAGGGTGATTTTCGCAGCTGGCGGCCAGCAGAAATCATGGAACAGATCGCGGCCAAGGGCGGCGATCCGACGCGCGGTGTGATCCTCACTAATCCTCCGTATGGCGTGCGCATGGGTGGAGATTTGCCGCGCCTGTATCAGGATTTCTCGCGCTGGTGCCGAGGCTTTCCGGGCTGGCGCGTGGGTGTGATCGTGGACAACGGGGATTTCGAATCGATCGTGGGTGGTCGCCCGGTGGTGAAAAAGCCCGTTCGCAATGGTGCGATTAAAGCCAATTTTCTGATGTACGAGCTCTGAGATGGCAACCTACGTGATTGGTGACGTGCAGGGTTGTTATGATCCGCTCTGCCGCTTGCTGGAGCAGATTGGGTTCGACGAAGCGCGGGATCGACTCTGGTTCGTGGGTGACCTGGTCAACCGCGGCCCTCGCTCGCTGGAGGTCTTGAGACTCTTAACAAGTCTTAGCCGGTCTCTCGTGGTCACACTGGGCAATCACGATCTCCACGCTCTGGCTCTTTGGTACCGCGTGAAGAAGCCTAAGGCCACCGATACGCTGGACGCTCTACTCAAGGCCCCTGACGCGCCGGAGCACTTTGAGTGGCTGAGACACTGCCAGCTCTTTCACCAAGACCCCCACTTGAAGTGCTCGATGGTGCACGCCGGCGTCATCCCGGGCTGGGATCTCGAGACAGCAGGGCTTCGGGCGCGCGAGGTCGAAGCCGCGCTACGGAGTTCAGCGCCTGAAGCATTTTTGGCTGAAATGTACGGGAATACTCCGGAGCGTTGGTCGGAGAGCCTCACTGGCCACGAGCGCTTGCGCGTGATCACCAACATTCTCACCCGCTTGCGCTTCTGCACCGCCCAAGGCGTTCTAGATCTCAAGAGCAAAGAGGGGCTTGAGGCAGCCCCACCCGGTTACCTCCCGTGGTTTGGGCACGCGCGGCGAAAGACGACGGCCGATCGGATTTACTTCGGGCATTGGGCCAGGCTTCGCGGTGAGAGCCACGTCGCGAACGCTATCGCGACAGACACCGCGTGTGTGTGGGGCGAGTGCTTAACGGCTCTCCGTGTGGAAGATGGCGCGCGCTTCCAAGCTCCGTGCACTTCAGCTTGAGCCTTGGGCTTCGAAGTCGTGGTAACATTCAGCGCAAAGCTGGCCTTTTTGCGTGATCATGATCTGATGATGCGCCATGGGTTTGCCGCAGCCGCGGCACACGGGCAGGCTTGGTGCCGGTTGGCTCGTCCGAGAAGGGCGTTTATTCTCAGGGGTGCTAGGCCGAATTTCAGCACTTCCAGCTCCACTTGCCTGAATTTCAGCACTCTCCGTAGCACTTGCCGACGCTTGAGCCTCGGGTATCAGAGCTGTAGCGGGCTCGATCGTCGCGACCGCACCGCTCGCAAGGAGCGCAATACGAAAGCGTTCAGCCTGAAGCTGTGGAATCGCCTGCGCCACCAGCGCGGGTGTGGCGAACGCCAACGAGTAAGCTTTGGAACTCGGGATCCCCAACGATTCGAGCGTGTGCGCCACCTCGCTCTCCACATCCTCGGCCGAAACCAAATGCACATCGCACAGCGCTTGAACTTCCTCCTCAATCGGCTCCAGCTTTGGCACTCGGCTTCGGGGCAGCACTGGCTCCGGGGCAGCTGGCGTTAGCCTGGAGCCTGGCGTCATTGAGCGTTTTGGAGGATGACCACTGGCTATCATCGCGGAACGCCAGGTCGCTACGTTGTCCATGAACCACTGCAGGTGGCCGCACTTGGCGCAAACCACCGTCGTCAATAGCCCGGGGCCATTGCTGCCGGAGTCGGCCTCGCCTGGCTCCACGATGCTGAACTTGATGGGCGCCTGCCAGACCTCGTCGTGGTCGCACAGCGCACACCGTCCGTTTCGCATGTCTAGGGTTGTGCTCACCGCCCCCAAGGTTCCCCACTCTGAGGATTTTAGGCAACAAACTGAGGTCTAGCCTCCAAGTCTGCGTGCCGTTCAGGGCATATTGAGCCAATTTGCGCGATCGGCTGCCTCCAAGGGTGATCCCGAATTCGCGCCCGGAACGCCCTGGCTTCCTGGCACCCACCGGCACCCATGCCGTACGCTTCCGCTTTGGCTGAGTGAGGACCTCATGATTCGTCGAATGAAATCGGTGTGGCACGCCCCAACGCTCGGCCTGGCTTGGATGCTGATGGCAAGCTGCGCAACGTCGTTGAATGGCGATAAGGCAGGCCTGGTGGGGTACGAGGGGCCAGCAGACGCGTCAGGCCAGCCGCCAGGTGGTACGGGGGGAAGCGCATCTGTTCCCGGAGCAAATCCCACCACCCCCGAAACAGAGACAGCGCTTGAGTTTGAGCAGCCACACGCCGGGGAGCACTTTTGTTATGTTGTGAATCCAGACACCAACCGTGTCGCAGTGATCGATGCTGCCACCTTGGCAATTCACTCTGAAGAAACAGGCGAGCATCCCAGCTACTTAGAAACGCTCCAAGGAAAGGATGTCGCGATCGTGTTGAATGCGGCGTCGAACGACGCCAGCATCATTCGGACAGCAGCTTCCGGCTCTTCCACTGTGAGCCGGGTTGCACTCAGCGCGGGCTCCAACACCATTCGTGTGACCCCGGACGGAAAGCACGCCATTGCCTTCTTCGATGCTGAAAAGGGAGGCTTGGGAAGCAGCGGCAGCTTTCAAGACGTGAATCTGATATCCATCGCGGCAACCGGCGCGGAGGCGGATGCGTCCGCCGCTATCACCGTTGGGTTTCGCCCCAGTCGCGTCTTCTTTGACGATAGTTTGAAACATGCCTTTGTGGTTACCGAGGACGGAGTGTCCGTGATCGAACTCGGAGCCACCACCCAAGTTGGGATTGCGCGCACGCTATCGCTTGGCCCAAAGTTGATTTCGAGAAAACTAGACGTGTCGGTGACACCCGACGGCAAATACGCGCTCAGCCGCAACCCAGACTCCAGCCTGCTCTCCCTTCTCGATCTAGCTACCGGTGACGTGAAGACACTCGATCTGAGTCAGCTTATCGTGGGCGCTCGCTCAGCCAGCCTCCCACCCGCTCAGAGCACGGCAGGGGTTTCGGGTCAGGCGCTAGCCGGTGCGGCCGGATCGCTGGCGGCAGGCGGTTCACCAGCGGTTTCAGGCGCAGGCGGGGCACCCCAGAGCGGAGCCTTCGCGGCCGAGGTGAGTGATCTGGATCTTGCGCAAAGCGGCGAATTTGCGCTGGCCGTGGTGCGCAATGCCGGCGCCGCGGTGCGCATTCCGATCCCGGGCGCGTTTACAGCTCCTGCAGAGGCGCGTGTCGTCTTCATCCCCGATGAATTCATCGGCTCCGTTACCCTGACACCGAATGGCAACCAGGCCCTGCTCTACACCACGGCCCAAGCAACGGTGGAACGCCTCACGGTGCTCGATCTGAAACAATTGACCTGGCAGACCCGAGATCTGAGAAAGATCATCCGCTCGGTCGTCATCACACCGGACAATTCGACTGCGATTGTTGTGCACGACAAAGCTCCTGGTGATCCCGGCGACGCTGGCCTCGATCCAGACTTGGTGATCGATCGCTCCTACGGCTACAGCTTACTCAAGCTGGACACGAATTTTTCCAAGCTCCAAACCACTGCCGCGGACGTTGGCCCGATGAGCGTGATGCCCGATGGCAGCTCACTCTTTATCTTGGTCAGCGGCCGAAATGCGCAACAAGGCGCTCCTGATATCCAGTCTTTTGAGCGCGTGGGCCTCCAAGATTTCATCGTGACGCACGTGACGCTGGGGAGCACACCGCTTTCTGTGGGCTCCGTTCCCGGCGCACTGAAAGCCTGGGTTTCCCAGCGCCATCCTGATGGGCGCATCACATTCACGGATTTCGCAGCCCAAAATATTGAGAGCGTCACAGGTTTCGAACTCAACAGCCGCGTGCGCGAATAGTCTTAATGGGTACTCAGTTCGCCATTTCGACACTGATGTTGGCGGAGAGCGCGGCATCCCCGAGGCGCACAAAGTTCTGAAACTGAGGGTAAGCCTGCGGCGTCACGCGATCCGCCCGCACTAGCACCTTGCGTGAGAGGTGGAGCACCTGGCCCGTTGAGCGATCTGAGCGATCAATCCGCCGTGAGCCGTCACTCAAGCTGCGTGCCGGAGGCACGAAAATGTTCGTGCTCCCAACCGGCAACGTGAGTGACAAGTCAACAACCTGCAAAATTCCCTGTTCGATGATGAGCGGCGTCTCGCGCGTGGGCAGGCTCGCGTAACCGTTGAGCCCAGAGGCGAACGGCGGTGAGATGTTGAGCGTGTGACCGTCAACGCGCGCAAAGTGCGGCACTTCCAAACTCGCTTGGAACTTGAGCGGCAAGTTAACCTGAGTGGCGTTCAGGATCTTGATGCTCTTGAGGCGTGCGCCTTCGATCAATTGCCCAAAAAGCTCGGACTCTAGTGTCGATTTCAGGCGTGCTTCAGGGACCTCAGCGACAGCTTGCCGGAGACCAATGGCGTTGGCTCCTTCGTAGGCCACCTCCAGTTGGAGGCTGGCCGAACCGTCCCTCCGCAACGTCCCGCTGCCACGATAAGTGACCCCATCTTGCGAGCCAGCCCTGGGGGTTGTTGTCTTAATTGGCCCTGAGGGCCCGAGCAGGTAGGCAGGCATTCCGCGATTCTCGTCAGGCATGAAACCAAACGGCGCATACTTGCTATTCAGCCAGAGCCATTTATCACCCGCTTTTGTCTTCACCCGGAGCGCCGGATCTGAGAACTCTGAAGCTCGCGAGAGTGGGCCGAGCGGCTCTGCCGCCAACCGATTCTTCACGAGCGCAAAATCGACGTCGATCCCCAGGGCTCGACACAGCTCCATGAAGGCACGCCACGGATTTCCCTCGCGCGTAATGATAACCTGGCGCCCATCAGCCACTTCGCCGGGCTGCACGTTGTCCAACACCCAACGATAAAGCGCCTGAACTTTCTCATGGTCAGCGCCTTGGCTTTGCTTGCCAATGATCTTTGCGGCAGTGGCTCGGATCCTCGGGTCGACGGGAAACATCGGTGTCAACTCACGTGACAGCTCCAAGAGCCGTTGCTCCACGCTGATCCCCCAGCCAACGTACACGCTCGGCAAGAACTCATCGACCGCCCCACGGTGAGGCTCCGCTGGTGCTGCTGGGCTCCGATCGACACGCCAGCGCCGAAGCTCCACGGCGCCGAGATCGACCACTTCAGGCTTCGGCACTTGACCTCGCGTTTCAACCGCAAGGCGGCGATTCTTTGGACTCACCACCAAGAACTCACTGCGCGCATACGCGATGTTTTCCTCGCGAAAAAACCAGCGCGGGCCAAGATAGCGATCCCCAGTTCGATCCTGGTTTGGAAGGTTCGAAATATGCTCCGTCTCAATGTAATCCCCCACCTCCAGGTGCGGGAAGGTGACGGTCGCTTTTCCTTGCACCCTCTCCGGTTCAAAAATCCGACCATCCTTCTTGATCACGCGCATGTGCAGAACCAAGCCAGCCAGCTTGCTTTCAGCGAACTGCTGAATGGCTTCGCTGCTCTGGATGCGCACAATTTCGTGCTCCAACATGCGGGCAGAGCCGTCCGAGCGAACCCAGACCGCAGAATAATCGAGCACACGCGCCGCCGTTCCCGGCTGGTGCTGATTCTGCTTCTCGTAATCGGCAATGATGGCGGGAGCGCTCAGCCGATACGGTTCAAGCTCACTGGTTCCCTCCGTGAGATCAATGGCATCGAGGATCGGCCCCGTATCGGCGCCGGCCAAGGTGGCGCCAATGACGGCTTGGGTCAGTGCTTTCGAATCATGGGTGGCGAGTTTCGCGTCGGCCAACGCAAGCCGCTTCGCCGTATCCAAAGGGCTGTGGCCCAGATCGGCCTCAAGCTTCAGGGCTGTTTCATTCAGCTCGCCGGAGCCCACCCGAAGATCATAGATACGGCGATCGTACTCGGGCCGATCAGGGCGCAGACGCTTCAGGCGCAGGAGCTCTGCCTCGGCGCTGGCGAAATCTTGGCGCCCGAGCGCTCGATTGAGACTTATCTCATTGTCCTTATCGACGCTCACAATCTTCGAAACCAACTCCTGAGCGCGCGCTGTTTCACCCTCCTCCTCGTAGGTTTCGACGGCGGCAACCAACACCTCTGGATTGTTTGGAAAACGTTCGACCATTTGGTGAGTGAGCGCGGCCCGCTCCGTGGTCCAGCCAAGCTCTCCGTAAGTTCTCTGCAACGCGGCCCACAGCACCGAGACCTCTGGAAACTCCGCAGTCAGCTTGCGGAGCTGCGACACCGCCTCGACGGCTCCGCGCTGCTCCCCGTCGGCAAGTGCGCGCGCCAAGCGCGGTGCAAACAGGCCTGGATCGCTTTTTTGCGCCTGCCGTTCGAGATTCTTGACTAGGTCGCTCGCCATCGAACCACCGAACAGCGGGTCATTGTTGACAAATCCCGCAGCCCACAAAAGAGCCGTCCCCGTCGCGAGCCGACGATCCGCGATCAAGGGCTCAATCAGGAGTGTTGCGATGTCGCCCTGCCCTTCAGTGTTGGCGGTGTCGGCAGCGAGAAACCGCACAATGTCGTCCTCGGGAGGGATGATCCCGGAGTCGCTCGTAAAATGACTGAGCAAATTAGGGTCAGGCAGCAGCCGCGGCTTTTCTAAGACGTAGGGCTCCCCGCTGTTGCCCTGAGTCTGGAAGGAGAGCGGCGTGCCATCCAAATGCAAGAGCCGAAATGCTGTCGAGCTGCGCTGAAGCTTCGCCAAAATCCGATGTCGCCCAGCCGTTAATCTGAGCGCCACTCCCCAGCGCGGCCACCTGGCCCAAAGCCGGGGATCACGCTCTTGCACCACCGCATCGTCCACCCAAACCTTGTACGCACCCTCCACGGCCAGGATCACGTCTGCGGCCCTTTCCAACTGAACGAATCCCTCCGCCAGGAACACTCCATCTGCGACCGGCTCATCGGCGAAACTCACGCAGCCAGCTCTATCGGTCTTGAGCGCACGGGGCGCTTCAGATGCCATCACCTCGCGCGGCAGAAAATTTGGTAACGGACGCAGGCGCTCGGCCGCGAACTCCCGAATAATATCGGAGCGTTGTCCAGTCCCGAACGGCCCCAAGAGCCGCAGATTCGACACACAACCCTGCGCCTTGGCTGCCGTTTCATCGGCTAGGCTCCGGGCGTCGACACGCTCTTCGGCTGCCCTCCAGGAAACCAACTGGATCCGAGCGCGCCAGCCAATGTTCTTCGGAAGACGGATCGCTTCTTTCAGTTCTGCCTGGTGGCGGCGATAGAGGTCCTTCGAGTCTCTCCTCAGCTGAACCGCCTGACGCAAAGCAAACCAAGCGATCAGCGGTGCTACCTCCGAGCTGGATTCGCGAGCAGCCAAAAAGGCCTGCACAAAGGCGTCACCCGCGTTCTTCACCCGGCCGTGCAGGCCATCATCCAAAGCTATCGCCAGGGAACCGTACATTCCTGGCATCTTCGAGGAGTTAAGCTGAAGGCGTGCTCGCTTTGCATACGCACCCGAACCTCCGGGAGACAGCAGCTCTCTTAGCAGCCAGCGACCCACCAGCTCGCGGTCAGTGCTTGCCGCAGCTTCCAGCCGGACGGGCGTAAGATCGGGTGCTTTGGGCCGATCCGCCTGGGACGCACCGCAACCCAAGGCAAGGCTCCCTAGGGCAAAGCCGAACCAGCGAATAGAGCGACCGAAAAGAGCCTGATTTTGCATGATTTACCGAGAACGTACGAGCACAAGCCGCGTTGAAAAGGCGGCGTCAGCCGCCGCGCAAAATTTCTGCCAGTCCGCATAATCCTTGGGGGAAATTCGTGTCTTCTGCACGAGCAGTGTGGACCGTACTCGAATCGATTTCTCATCCGCCTTGACCTCCAGCGCATAGCTACCGAAACGAGAACTCGCTTGCAGGCTGCTAGGTGCGCTTTCCACCCGAAACCCGACCGGTAGCTGGATGTTAAAGGTATCATCCACCCCCGTGAGGCCAAGAATCCGGAGATCTTGGCTGCGGGTTGAGAGTGCCGCATAATTGGCGGTGAGCTTTGGCTCAGGCGTTACCCGAACGCTCAAACGATTGCCCTCGCTCCGACCGAAACCGGCCACCAGCGCACTGGCCTGGATCACGGGCGTTGCCTCATTGTCTTCGAGTTCGCTTGTTTTCACCGAATTGGCCTCAAGCTGGAGGCCAGGGAACGATCGCCCAAGATCCGCCGAAAGCCTTTCGCTGAGTGTTCCCGCGGCGTGGTAGCGCCTGCGAAAGCCAGAAGCTTCCGCGCCCTCGGCCGTCACCTTGAGGTTCAGCTTGGCTTCTCCATCCGCTCGCAGTTCTGCGTCAATGACGCGATTCACTCGATCCGTGGCTGGGCTGCGCGTTGGAAGTGTCACCGGCACAGCGTCGCCGCGGTTGACCAACAAACCCTGCGCTTCCCGGTCCATCAGCGGTAGCTCAAGTGCGCCCGTAAACTCCGCGGTGCCATCCAAGTAGAGATTGAGGCTGGGCACATAGGCGATCGCGTGGTCGAAAAGCGCGAGACTGGCCAGCTGGGTCGGTGTGTTGCCCCGCATCTGAGTGCGCACGAGCACGATCGTCGAATCAATGCCAAGTGCCTTCAAGAGCGAGACAATCACGGTTGCCTTGTCCTTGCAATCTCCCCAACCTCGGTTGACGGTCTGCACACAGCGCCGGGGCTTGTAGCCATAAATGCCAAATTCCAGCGCCACATAGCGGGTATTTTTGATAACCCAACCATAGATAGCCTTAACCTTCTCAAGCTCGGTACTTTTCCCTTCGACGATCCGTTCGGCAAGCCGCTTGGTTTCAGCATCCAAATCAAATTGATCTTGGATTAGCCCCCAATACCAGCGGCCCAGCTCCTTCCAATCTTTGTAGGTCGACACATGGATGTAGCCGAGTGATTCGGTGAAGGCTGGCATGGAAGGCTCGGGTGTTAACCCAGGAATTGAATCAGCCGAGAAGCGAACGATGCGCTGCTCCTTGGTGTCCGAGTCCTCGCGCTTCAAGTTTTTGAGGTTGTGATCAAGATAAACAGTCCGGCTTTTTGGTGTGATCAGCACATATTCTGCGTTTTGGACCGGCTCGGTAGATTGCAAGTACTGCATGTCGCCAAAGTAGTCGGCGAACTCATTGCGCGGAGTCGTGTCATCAATGCGGTAGCGGAGCTCCACCACATCTCCCGGTTCGAGGCGCGGGAACTGCACATAGAAATTGCGAGCAGATGTGTACATCGCGATGGACGGATCGTCGGCGGCACCTTCTCCTGACTCGATGGCTTCATCGATTCGGCCGTCGGCGCGAAAAACACGAGCTCCTCTCAGCTGCACACTCTGTTGGTCGGCTTCATACCCAAAGCCATATTGCCGGAGAGCGGCCGCCGCCGTATCGGTGAGCGGTTGAAAAACCACTTGGCGAAATCTCCTGGATAGCCCGTTCGGAAATACCGTCGTTACGGTCAGATCGCGCAGCGTTCGCTGGCTTTCACCGGCTTTTGGCTGCGAGCGCAATTTCAAGAACCGCGCCGGTTCCCAAGCATAGAGTTCATCGGGCTTCTGCTGAGTTGGTTCCAAGTATTCGAGATACTGGCGCACCGTCTTTTCCTGTGGCTGCACTTCGAGGAGCCGCCGCAGGTAGCCAAGCTCCAGATCGCGATGCCCAAGCCGTCCTTGCATATCCGCAATGGCTCTCAAGGTTCCGACATGGTCCGGCGACAGCTCGAGCGCGCGTTCTAGGAGCGCGATCGCTCGCTTGGGGCTTCCGAGGGCGCGGTACGTGTGTGCCCCGAAGTTGAAAGCCCATTGACTGTCCGGATGGAGTGCCAAAAGCCTCCCCAACCAAAATTCCGTTGCCTCATGATCCCGCCGAGCGAGGCTCAAGCTCACGAACTGCGTGAGCGCCGAACGGTCGTCGAAGTTGCGCGCCAAGTAAGCGCGGATGGCGCCGCCTGATTCCACGGTTCGACCGAGACTCTTCAGCTGTGCCGACAAAAGCGCTTGAAGCTGCAGACTCTCGGGATTTCGGTCCATGGCCTGCTGCAAGAAAACCAATCCGGTTCGCGGCAGCCCAGCTTCGTTATACAGCGCCACCTTCGCGTCGATTGCCTGCACCTCATCGGGTTCTATTTCAAGGACCTGATCGATGAACTGAAGTGCGTCGCGCCAATTCGGACTCGCCTGAGCATGCTCTGCCCTAGCTAGGAGCACATCGACGCTTTCCTTCCCCTGTTCCCTTTCGAGCGCCACCGCCCGATCGAGCCAAACGCGTTCCTGATTGTGGTCTTCCGAGAGCTTGGCACAGAGTAAGAGCCGCGGCACCGAAGGGGCTTCTTCAGCTGCGCGCACGGCCAGATCTCGCGCGCGATGCTGACTCGGATCATCCCCACCCGTTTCGGATAAGTAGAGGGCGTACTGAAACAATACTTCCGGATCTACTTTGGGTGCTTGGACGAGTGCCTCAAACAGAGCGAGCGGGCCACGTGGTTCGGGTGCTTTTGGCGGCGCCAGCGCCAGCGCCTGATGAGCATGCACCGTTTCAGCAGCATCTTGGGCTGTTTTGAGCTGATTATCGTAGATCAACTTGGTGTCCGGGTTGCCGAACGCATCAGCGATGCGTACCGACAGCATCGGCGCCCGCGCCTCGCCGCAGGCCTTCACGGTGAGCTGATTGAAACCTGGAGCGATCTGAATTTTGATCCCCCAACGATCCGTATCGTGGCCCCGATACGCCGCGTCTTTTAACAGCTCGCGTCCATTCCAAAATACCTTAAACGCACCGCTGGCTCCGACCCACAGTGTGGCATCCCGAGCACCACGAATCGCATCCGGATGGCGAACAAAGGTCGTTGCGTAACCGCAAATGGCTGTTGCCGGTTGCATCAGCGCACCAAAATCCAGCCAGCCGTAGCCGAAGACCTCCGGAGGGCGCCGCCAACGCACAGGACGCTCTTTGCCGGTGAACGCTTGGCCGGGCACGATGGGCTGAGCAAACAGCGTTTCTGGCTCGAAAACGCGCTCCAAGCCCGCCTTGCCTTCATTGTCGAACGGCCCGAGTGTGAGCCACTTATCAACGAAGCCGAGCGCCTTAATTTCTGAGAGCGCCTGGGTCAGATCCCCGCGGCGCGTGTGCACAAATGATAGCAGTGTCGCTGCGTAGGCGCGTACTGGCGGAGAGAGCTTGCTATTCTGCTTGGCCTCGCGCAAGGCTTCTTGAACCTGCTCTGGGTTGGTGATGCCGTAGCTGTGGAAGATCTTTCGGAGCCGAACGTAGCTCTCCGGCCCTTTGGCTGCCTTCAGAGCGGCGCGCGCCTGCCCAAGCTTGGCGTTCGGGCTGCTCTCTTTGGCTACACCGGACGCGCCGTAGCCGTAGAAGCAGAGTGCTAGCCCGACTACTAAACCGAGCAGTAAGCGACGCCACATCGTGTGTTGGACTCGAAAGCGGACAAAAGCTTGGATTGGGAGCAACAGTGAGTGCACGTAGGCCTATGATTATCCTTCGCTCCACGCGCCGGCAAACGGTAAGGCCCGGACGCGGCAAAGTCCGCGACCAGGCGAACGGGACCGCCGTAAAACAAGCCGGTGGGCCTGCTTCGCGCTGGGCACTTGCGAGAGCGAACCGGCTCCGATAAAAAGAAGGATCAACTGCAGCGAGGATTTCGCTGCAGCAGGTGTTGGTCCCATGCAGCAAAGCAGCATTGCCCAGAGCAGTTTTCGGGTGAATGGAATCGGGCGTGGGGCTCCGGCCGGGTCGATTTCCGGCCGACTATTTACCAGAGTGCTAGCCCCGGTGAAGGAAAATGCGACTTTCATCGACACCGGCTGGCAGAATGGGCGAAGATGCCCGCCACAAGTTCAGACACGAGCGGAGAGGCTTTCGGAGGCGCGAATGGTTAACCCCCAGATGGTGATGTACGAAGAGGAGTTCACCCAGATCCAGACGGTCGTAGACCGCTTGGTTCGGGAAGCGAACGCCAGGGTCGTCTTCATCGTCGACAAAAACGGCCAACTCATCTCAGCCAGCGGTGAGGTGGATAACATTGACACCACGTCCTTAGCATCGCTCACGGCGGGCAATATTGCGGCTACCGGTGGTATCGCGAAGCTGCTCCGTGAGAATGAGTTTGCGACGCAGTTTCACGAAGGTGAGAACGCCAACATCCACATCCAACTGGTGGGTAACCGCGTGATCTTGGTCGTGATTTTTGATTCCAAGTCCTCACTCGGTTTAGTCCGGCTTCGGGTGCGCAAGGCGAGCGACGAGCTCACGCGCATTTTTGAGGCATTGCTCAATAAGGTGCGGGAGCCTGGCGGAGACTCACCTTTTGCTGAAATCACCGATGAGGACATCGATAACCTTTTCAACGATTGAGATCGGGCGATGAGCTTCATCAACTACATGGCCCGCGAGATCAACTGCAAGTTGGTCTATTACGGTCCGGGCCTTTGCGGCAAAACAACCAACCTTCAGTACATCTACGAGCGTACGAATCCCGAGGCGAAGGGCAAGATGATCAGTCTTGCAACGGAAACCGAACGAACTTTGTTCTTCGATTTCTTGCCGCTTTCGCTGGGCGAGATCCGTGGCTTCAAGACACGCTTTCACCTCTACACGGTGCCCGGCCAGGTTTTCTATGACGCCAGCCGCAAGCTCATCTTGAAGGGCGTTGATGGCATCATCTTCGTGGCTGATTCACAGATTGAACGCCTGGAAGCCAATCAAGAGAGCGTAGAAAATCTGCGCACCAATCTGGCGGAGCAGGGCTACTCGCTCGAAAAGATCCCGTACGTCATCCAGTACAACAAGCGTGACTTGCCCAACGCTGTCGACGTAGCCGAGCTCCGCTCGCTATTGAATCCGATGGGCGTTCCCGATTTCGAGGCGAACGCGCGCTCCGGCATCGGAGTGTTCGACACTCTGAAGGCCACCAGCAAGCTGGTGTTGCAGGAACTCAAAAAGGGCGCTCCGTAAGGAGCTAACCCTTAGTTGGGGTTGACGCGCGCACGGCGGCGGCGATTTTTGGCTTTAAGGGCAGCACGGTGCCGCACGCTGCGCTTGCGGTTGAGGCGGCGGGGCTTACCTTTTCGGAGCATCAAGAACATGGGGGGCCGGTTATGGCTGAGGTCAGGGCGGGGGGCAAGCCTGAACAGCCACGAGGCGCTCAATCACCTCGCGGGAGCGCTCGGAAAGCTCCTTGAACATGACCCCCATGCCCGGGGGATCCTCCTGAACACGAGTGACCTCGCCTAGACCCTCGATGAGCTCGATGTCCTCCATGATGATGGAGAAACGCAAGCTCACCTGAGTTCCAATCTTCAGGGGCTGTTCGGTCTTAATGAAGGCGCCCGTCGTCGAGATGTTCGTCACGTACTCGGAGATGAACTGCTCGAACGAATCGAACTCTTTGTTGATCGTCACGCGCTCGCTGCGTTCTGAAGACATAGCTTACCTACCCTGGAGATCGAACTGCTCAATGTGGTACTCGCGCCGTGCCGTGAATTCGATGCGCCGCATGTAGCGACGTTCCGCATCGGCAACCGCATCCTTCTCTTCCGTGGTCATCAGATCGACAATGGCCGGGTGGGCGTTGACCACCACCGAATAGCCAGGAAGATCCTTACGTTCCCGTCGGATCTGGCGCAGGATTTCATACGCAATCGTCGTGCGTGATTGGATTTGCCCGGTTCCATCGCAGTAGAAGCACGGCTCATGCATCATGCGACTCAGGCTCTCGCGGGTGCGCTTGCGCGTCATCTCGAGGAGGCCCAGATCGCTGATGCGGTTGATGGTTGTCTTGGCCTTGTCCTTGGCGAGACGATGCTCCAAGGCTCGCCACACTTTCTCGCGATTGGCGGACATATCCATGTCGATCAAATCCAAGATCACCAAGCCGCCGATATTGCGAAAGCGCAGTTGGTACGCGATCTCTTCAACCGCTTCGAGATTGGTCTTGAAGGCTGTTTCTTCGAGATCTTTGCTCCCCTTGCCAACATAGCGCCCGGTATTCACGTCGATGGCCGCTAACGCTTCGGCCTGGTCGATGATCAGATACCCACCACTCGGCAACGGCACTTTGCGACTTAGCGCACGGCTGATTTCGTCCTCAATGCCGTAGGCATCAAACAAAGGCTCCTCGCCCGAATACAGCTCAATGTCACCCGCGCGGTGCGGCATGAAGACTTCCACGAAGCGCACGAGTTTGGCGTACTGCTCCTTATCGTCGATCACGATTTTCTCGATATCATCCGTGAAAAGATCGCGAGCGGTCTTCAGTGCGAGATCCAGCTCGCTGTGCAACAGCATCGGAGCTTTTGCGGTTTCTTTACGCTTGGAGACCTCCGCCCAAAGCTGAATCAAGTAGCCGATGTCGATCTTGAGGGCTTTCTTGGTGAGCCCCGAAGCCACCGTCCGCACGATCAATCCGCCGCTTTCCGGCTTCATTTTCTCAATCACGGCACGCAGGCGTTCGCGTTCTTGAGCCGAACCAATGCGCCTCGAAATTCCGACATGCTCGACCGTCGGCAGGTAAACCGCATAGCGACCCGGTAGGGACACGTGGCTCGTGACACGAGCGCCCTTGGTTCCGATCGGTTCCTTTGAAACCTGCACGATCACCTGGTCACCCTCCTTCACCACTTCGGTGATAGGTACCGAGCGCGCGCTTCTCAGGCGGCCCTTACTGTGACCGTTCGGTGAACGCCGCTGCTGACCACCTGCTTTGGAAGACGAGGCACTCGGGGCCGCTGCTGGGCGGGTGCGCGGCTCGGCAGGACTCCCAACGGCTGGGCGGCGGCGACGACGGCGGCCGCGGCGACGCGCGCCTTCACGAGAAACGTCTTCTTCTTCTTCCTCTTCTTCAGCCTTTTCGTCGGCCTCTACCTCACGTGGGTCCTCGTCCGTTGGATCGGATTCGTCTTCGAGCGACGCTAATGTGCCCTTGAGCTCTGTGCTGCCCTCACTGTCGGCGTCGCCTTCGACTTCGTCGTCATCCAGCTCATCGTCGTCGTCATCGTCATCCTCGTCGAGATCGTCGTCCTCGTCAGAATCCTCAGCCGTTCCCTCGGACGCTTCCGTTTCGTCGTCACCCTCCTCGCCGTCGTCACCGTCCTCGGAGTCTGCCGGTTCCTCGTCGCCCTCAGCGTCTTCTTCTTCACCCTCGGGTCGGTCCGCCCAACGCGTGCGCTTGCCGCCCTCGCCCTTCCCCGAAGGATCCTCGTGGGGGCGCGATTTCGAGAGATAGGCCTCGAAATCATCGGGCTTGATCAGATCTTCGACGTGCAAAAACGCCGCACGTTCTTGCCCGATATCGATAAAAGCTGCCTGCATTCCAGGCAGGACTCGCGTCACTCTTCCGAGAACAATGTCTCCGACGGTGCTGCGTGATTTTGCTCGTTCTAGATGGAGCTCCGCAATGACGCCGTCCTCAATGAGGGCAACGCGTGTTTCGCGAAAGTCGCAATTGATAACCAAAAGGTTTCTGCCCATGTGTTTGTTGGGGGCGAGCCATCGTCCTTGTCGGGCCGCGGTTCGGACGAAGCGGGCCGCCCTTCCTCGTACACGCTTGGGCCTTCAACCCAACGTGAATGGTCATGCCAGAGGGCGTGCGGGGCCAGGCGGAAGCCGGGCCACTCCACGGCGCGCGCGCGCTCCGGGATTAAAAGTAAACGTGGCGCTCGAACAGCCATGCGACTTCGGTGGGCGCTAGATAGAGCGCACCCTGCTTGACAAAACCCGAAGATGCTCGACGCGTTGACCGCCATTTGAACCTTGGCGAGGTCATCACGGCAACCGCAAGTGTGTCAAGGAAGACTAAAATTTGCCGCGGCCTCGCCACAAATACCCGGCAATTGACCCCATGCCGCCACCGGAACTGATAGGCTCCAACCCGAGATGCAGCAGCCATTTCTTGTCTTGGACATCGAAACGGTTCTTGATCCTGAGCTTCCGATTGCGGAATCCAGCGAGGCGGAACGCTTACCGGCGCCCCCACATCACAAGATCGTGGCGATTGGCGCGCTCTGGCTCGACAGCAACTACACGATTCGACGGCTCGGCATCATCGCCGAAGAAAAGGACGAGCTTGGAATGCTCGAAGACTTTTCAAAACTCATCCTCGAACGTAGTCCCACGCTCGTCACCTACAACGGGCGTGGTTTTGATCTGCCAGTGATCGCCAATCGTTGCCTCCGCCACGGCGTTCCATTCAGCCATTACTATCAATCCCGTGACGTCCGCTACCGCTTCTCTCCGGAGGGCCACTTGGATCTCATGGACTTCATCGCCGACTTTGGCGCAGCCAAGCCGAGCCGCCTGGACGTGATGGCGAAGCTCTGTGGGATGCCTGGCAAGGTGGGCGTGGATGGCAAAGATGTTGGCCCCTTGGTTCACGCGGGACGCATCGCCGAAGTTCGAAACTATTGCTTGTGCGATGTCGTGCAAACCACCGGGGTGCTGCTGCGCGTTCAGTTGCTCCGCGGGATTCTGGACCGAGCAGAATATCTCACAGCAATGCAGGGGTTGATCGACTTTGTCGACGCTGACGAACGCCTCGCGCCCGTGGCACAGGCCCTGAATCGACCCAGGCTCTTGCTTGCTGGCGGGTAGGCAGCGGAAAGTCAGCGCCTCCCCAAGCCGACACAGCCCCGCCCAATGCGTATCTTAATTCCTACGAGTACTTTTCCTCTGGAACTCCAAGGAGGTTGGCGCCGATTCGTTTACGATTTGGCGGCAGCCCTCGCAAAAAAAGCGGAAGTGACGGTCCTCGCGCCCGGAGCGCCCGGAGCGAGTGCACGCGAAATGATGGGCCCGGTCGACGTTCGACGATTTTCGTACTTCTGGCCCAAGAGCAAGCAATGCCTGGCCTACGGCACCAGCATGGTCGATTCGATGCGCGAGTCTGCTTGGGCCAAAGTGCAAGTGCCAACGTTCCTGCTGGCTCAAACCCGCGCCCTCCAATCGCTACTTTCAAGAGAGCATTTTGACGTCGTCAACAGCCACTGGATGGTGCCGCAAGGCTTAAGCGTTGCGATGGCAAGTTATGTGAGCAAGCCTTTCAAGCATGTGCTCAGCATTCACGCAGGGGACGTGTATCTCTTGAACAAGCTTCCGCAAGGGAAGAAGCTCGCGAAATTCATCATGAAGCGTACGGATGCCGTGTTTGCCGATGGCAGCCACGTGCGGGACACTCTGGATCGCCTGGTAGGCGCGCCTTCGAATGGGATCCTCCAGCCGATGGGAGCGCACGTGGAGCTTTTTCGAAATGCTAAAGCCATCGAGAGTCCATTCCCAGGTGGATTCTTGTTGTTCTTCGGGCGCTTCGCCGAGAAGAAGGGCATCACCTATCTGCTTCAGGCGATGCCACGAGTGATCGAGCAGTTTCCTGGCATGGGACTCATTCTGATCGGCTACGGCACTCTCGAAGCCGCACTGCGCGCTGAGGCTCAGGCCCTAGGCCTCTCGGAATCCGTCAAGTTTGTAGGCGCTAAGAATCACACTGAGATCTGTGAGTATCTGCACGCGTGTCGGCTTGCCGTGGTGCCTTCGATTATCGATAGCCGTGGGGAAACGGAAGGAATGCCAACCGTGGTGATTGAGGCCATGGCGGCAGGCGTGCCCGTCGTAGGTTCGAATGTGAACGGGATCCCGGATGTGATTTCCGATCGGGTGAATGGTTGGCTGTGCCGGGAGAAAGATCCGGTGGATTTGGCTGAAAAAATCGTGGCGGCACTGTCGGATCCGAACGCGGAACAATTCCGGCAGCGAGCCCGCGAAACGGCCGCACACCATGACTGGGCCCAAGTGGCCGATCGTTACTTAGAAGTCTTTGAGCGCCTACTACACCCGCGCGGCGCGTCCAAACAAGGGTAAATGATGCCGGTCCGCTTGCTGGTCGTCAGCCCTTCGATGGCGCGCGGAGGCGCTCAGAGATTTGGAGCAACGCTACTCGCCAAGTTAGATCGTCGTAGGTTCTCGCCTGAACTCGCCCTGCTTCGAAACGAGATCCAGTTTGAACTCCCAGCCGACGTGCCCGTGCATCCTTTGGGCTATCGAGGAGCGCTCACCGGACCGCTTGCTGTACGCAATCTTGCGCGCCTTTTGGATCGAACTCAGCCCGACGTCGTGCTGAGCACCCTGTCGACTTCTAGCATCATGACCGGCTGGGCGCTGAAGCACTGCAGCCACCGACCGGTATGGGTGGCTCGCATCGGCAACAATCCACGCTTTCAAGACTCTTTCGTTCGGCGCCCTTTCGTGAGGCGTTACACGAAAGATGCTGACCTCTTCGTGGCCAACACCGAACTTTTGCGCGAGCCAACCGAGGAACTCTACCCGTTCACACGTGGCCGCCTCCAAATAGTGAGAAACCCGGCCAATTTCGCAGCGATTGACGCTGCGCTACTGCCCACTCCGACGCCACCCCCCACAGGCTCACTTCCGATTATCCTCTCCGTTGCCCGGCTGGAGCCCCAGAAACGCCCAGATCTTTTGCTCCAGGTTTTCGCACGCGTTCTGCAACAACAACCAGCTGAACTCTGGCTTGCAGGCGACGGTCCACTTGAGGCCAGCGTGCGTCAACAAGCAGACCGCTTGGGCATTGCCGGCAGCGTTCGCTTCCTTGGCTTCAGCAAGAATCCGTTTGAACTGATGCTGAAGGCGCACGTATTTCTCTTAACGAGTGATCATGAAGGCCTACCCAACGCGCTGATTGAAGCGCAGGGCCTCGGGCTACCCGCCGTGTCGACACGCTGTGGATCAGAAGAGGTGATCGTGGACGGCAGAACGGGGCTCATTTCGGCAGTGGGTGATGTCCCAACTCTGGCCGCCGGCGTTCTCAAGCTGCTGCAAGATCCGGAGCTCCACGCTCGCTTTTCTGAGGCCGCGCGACGCCTCACCCGGGAGCGCTTTGATGTGGAACACGTGATCCCAGTCTGGGAAGATGTCCTTTTAGCTGCAGCAAAGGGTCATGGCTTCCTCGCGGCGAGCAGATAACCTAAGGGGAATTTATCGCGAGTGGTTAGCTTGTCGACAAACATTGCTGGCTTACTGATCAGCCACTTATTCATCTGCAATACCGCCTGCTGTAAGCCGCCGACATGCCAAGTCGCCCCCATGCTGAGGAGCGCCACCTGGTGACCCAAAAAACAAAAGAGCCCCCCAATAGGCGCGATATTCACCACTTCAAAGCCCGCTCGCTCAAACAGCTGACGCAGGCCATACCCAGTGAACCTGTAGTAATCGTGCGGCTCCTCGTGCAGCCGGCTCAGGTGCGGCACGCTGATCAGCGCCATCCCGCCCGGCACTAAGATCCGGTACATCTCTGCCAGCGCCTTGCCCGAATTTGGCACGTGCTCCAAAACCTCTAGCGCCATCACCGTATCGAAGCTCTCCGTCGCAATCACTGCCCCGAGATCCTGAATGTCGCCAACGAAATCGAGGTTGTCGGTGCGGCGTTCAATATCCAGCGTCTGATACCTGCTGACGTTGGGTCCGAGCGCCTCGCGCAGCGGAACGGTGCCAGCGCCGATATCTAGCAGCCGCCCTTTGGCGTACTGCCTGAGAAAAGGGAGCACCTCTTCTCGCTGAAGCGCCAGGGCCGGCGACACCCAGCCAACCTCGGGATCGTTCGCCAACGCGGTCGCCACATCACGGCGATTCTCCGCGATGCGCTCCTTCAACCCTGACACTAATCCGGCAAAAAGCCCCATTCCCCTCACCGTACCCGAGGCCCGGGCCAAGTACAGCTTCTTACATCGCTAACTCAGCCAGCGGACCCATGGTGGTCTCGTGGCCGCCCTTACCAAACTCATTGGGCTGCACCTCACCCATGGGCCGTGCGGGCACCCCTAACCCAACCGCGATGGATGAATACAGATCTCCAAGCGCCCGCGAGCCGTTACTGCCTTTGGCTGGGTAACGCAGGAAGCGACCATCGGCCTTGATACCGCCACCCGCATTGCCAATCAGCACCAACGGGAAACGGTGGTGGCCGGCGTGATGCTGTTCGCCGTTGTCACTGCCGAAGACCGAGAGGCTGTTGTCGTACAGGGTCTTCCCGCTCGGCTGGGGGATCTTCTTCATTTCCTCGATCGAATTAGCCATGAGGCCCGTGAGGAACTGGTGGAGGATGGCGAGGATCGGCTTTTGGTACGTTTCGCCTTCGTGGCCGATGCCACTGAAGCCCGACTCTAGCGGTGCCTTTTCATACGGCGTGCCGACCAAAAGCTTGGTGAATTCTGGTAGCGTATCGTGCGAAAAGCCGCTGCCCACGTCCATGCCCAGCACGTTGCTGACACCGCACGTAATTCCGAGTGTCGCAATATTGTGTAGGGACTGCAGCGTGCTCACTGGCTCGCGTTGACCGTTGTCCGCTGCAGGCGCCGCCGGGGGTGTGCAGCTGAGCCCGCCCAAAGCCTTGTCGCGTTTTTCAAACTCCTCCATGGCGGCCAAGTAGGCGGCCAGCTTGCCGCGCTCTTCCACGCCGAACGACTTCTCAAGGCGTGCGACGTCGTCTTTCAAGCTATCAAAGAGGATTCGACTTTTTGCCGTGGACGCAGCGCTCGCCATGGCCTGACCAAACAGACTCTGAAAGAGCAAGGCTGGGCTTTGAATCGCCGGCTCAGGCTTGTTGCGGCCCGAGGCAAACAAGGCTGCACGCTGCGCTTCGGGCCGCGTGGAGGCGCCAATCAGAATCGACTTGCGCGGCAGGCCTTGACTCAAGGTTTCCGCAAGAAACTGATCGATCGTGATACCTCCTGGCATCGCATCGCCGGGCCCATCCCCAGGCGGCATACAGCTCATCGCCATGAACATCATGCCGTGCCCACCATCAACGGAAGGAACAGCGGACTGATTGGCCAGACCGTCCACGAGCAGCATGCGATCCTGATAAGGAGTGAGCGGCTTGAACGATTCTGGCATCGTCCACGCTTTCTGCTGAGCAACTGGCATCGCCACGGTTGGCATCACCACGCCGCCTTCACCGCCTTCGCGGAACACATCCGGAGGGAAATTCCATTGCCAATGAAGACCGTTGGCCACCATCACGAACATCGCAACTTTACGATCCGTGGCCTGCCCCTGCGCTTCTCCAATCAAGCTGCGTGCGATCGGAAACAGCAGGCTGGCGCCCATCCCTAACCCGAGCTTTTCTACGAAAGACCTGCGGCTAAAAGTGACCATGGTGTCTCCTCAGAAGCTCCGGTTCAGGAAGGAATCAGATGTGTAGAGAGCGGTGATGTAGTCCACAAAACTGCCGCCTCCGTCGACGTAGGCTTTTTGCGCGTTGGCCACGCTGCATTGATCGTATTCATCCTCTTGCCGGCCCAACATGTAGCGGAAGCCATTGCGCAGAAAGCACGTTTCTACTGTCTTGGAGTTGGAGAACAACTGCGACATCTCGACTCCGCCGTTGAAAGCCCCGTCGGCATCGCCTGCGCCAGAAATGGAACCGGTGGCATCAATGGGCTTGTTCGATTCAGCCATCGTGGTGCGGTAAGCGCCGTAGGTGTCGTAAACTTCGAGCGCGAGACCAATCGGATCCATGAGTGAGTGGCACGCGGCACAGCCGGGGGTGGTGGAGTGCAACACCAGCCGTTCACGCATCGTGCGATTCTCAGCCGACGGGAGCATCGGGACCTCGCTCAGTGGAATGGGGGGCACATCGCGACACAGCAGGCGCTCATTCACGAAGCGACCACGCCGCACCGCCAAGGTATCATCTAAGTTGCCATAGCCGGCGAGGAAGGCCGGATGGGTAAGGAAGCCCGAACGTTCGGTGGCCGGCGCCATGATCTTCTGCGGCGTCGGCGGATCCGGGTCGGCCGTTGCGGTGATGCCCATCGCGCCGTAAACGGCGGCCGTTGCGCAATCTGAATACTCGATGTTGCTGGTGAGCAAGGATTTCAGGAAGCCCGTTGTCGAATTCGTGGACCACAGATCATCCACGACTTTCTGAGCCTCGTTCACGACACGCATTTTCTGATATTCGCAGCCTGAGAACTTGTCCCCCGCTTTGCGAACATCCAAAAGGTGGCGCAAATCAAAATACTCCATGACGAAGTTGCGCCCACCCTTGCCGGCAGGTGTTGCCAGCATGCGAACCACTTGCGCTTTGATCTGGTCGGGGGCCGTGAGCGCACCTGTGGCCGCTGCTGCCCAGAGCTCGCCGTCCGGAGGATGCGACGTCAGCGTGTACGCCAGTGAGCTAGCGAGCTCGTAGGGCGTTAGCTTGCTTACGCCTGGAGTGGCCGCCACATCAACCCCAATTTCGGGCTGGAAAACGAACTGGGGCGCGATGAGCATGGCCTGGAAAGCCAGCGCCAAGGCTTCTTCCTTGCCCAGCATTGCCGCATTCGTCTTCGCCATCCCAGCATATTTGGTGACCTCGGCCGCATCGAGAGGCCGGCGGAAGAGCAGCGAGCCTTTGTCCTGAATGAGCGTGTCCACGCAGGCTTCAAAGCCCGCACCGGCGCTATCGGTAGCCCAACAGGTTCCTGCTTTGATGGCTTCCACCAACGCCTTGCTGGTAGCTTCCGTAGAATTCATTCCAAGCCGGAATTCGTAGTCATTAACACTGGTTGTGCCGGCGGTGGTGCTGTAGCGGTAGATGCCCTTCGTGGCATCTTGAAGCGGCACGGTGACGTTCTGAGGCAGGCACGTGGGGCCTTGATCCGCGAAATTGAATTCGCCTGGGCAGGTTGGGCGCAGCGGATCATTGCCAGCGCGGCGACCGCTCACGAGGTCTGAGATCGTGTTGCCGTACTGGTCGGGAGTTAATCGGGATAGGCGTCGAGGATACGGCGCCGACATCACCGGATCACAACTTGGTGCGCTGAACGGCTTCCTGGCGATCGCCATCACAGTCGACGTGGAACTCGACGTCGGGCTCGGGAGGGGATTGGTCACGGTGGAAGGTGTCGTCGGCAGCACGCTTGGAGCGCCGCCCGTTCCCGTGCTTGCGACTGGCGCGGTGTCCGTCGGCGAAGGTGCTGTGCCGTTCGGAGGGCTGGAGGTTGGCGACTGCGAGCACGCAAGTGCCGACAAAGCGGTGAACACGAAACTTAACCCGGCGAAGCGCATTTGAGTCGTCTCCAAACTGCGCCGCAAGGCATCGGCCTCGGCGCATGCTGAAATATACATTCCGGTCGGGCTGAACGTAGCCCTCAATTCGTGAGCCGCTCTGTCTGAAACCGATGACCCCGCACGGTACCGGGGGGGATAGACACGGATAGACACCCACACGCGGCCTAAAGCAACGCGTTGCTCATGGCGACTTGGGCGGCTCCGTTGGCTGAAGCCGTTTCTCGGAGCGCTCACGAACTTGAGCGCTCGCTTGCGAAATCTGCACCCACTCCGTGATGCGCTTTTGACGTTCGGTTGCCGTCGCCGCAAACCCTTTGCTCTCGCTGTTAGCTGCCACAAATTCCGCGTACGTTTTCCAGCGCGCGAGAGCCTGGTCATAGTTCTTCTGACGCTCGGCTAGATCGGCAAGAACAAATAAGAGCTTCGCTTTGAAGGCAGGCTCGCTTTCTGCAAACCGGAGGCCTGCATCGTAAGCGGCTTCAGCTTCGGCAAAGTCCCCCTTCGCAACTTGAGCCTGCCCCATTCGGTAATGCCCTAGGGGATTCTTAGGTATGGCGGTGATAGCTTCGCGGTAGGCGGCAACCGCTGCCGGAAAATCACGGGCTAGGTAAGCGGCATCTCCCTTTAACAACCGTTCCCAATACGCGTTGATCCCTTTTCGCCCTGCGGGATCGCGTCTGATCGGAGCGGCCGCTGCTCCCGCTGTCGTTGCGCCCGCTGTCTCTGCTTCCGCTGTCGTCGCGCCCGGCGTCGTTGTCTCCGCTTCGGCCGGAGTGACGTTCGGCTCAGCTGCTGCGCCGCGCACACTCACCAAGAAGGCCAAGGCAATCGCTCCCACAGCGCCGATTCGAAGCACGTTCATAGGAGCCAAGTTAACAGATTCCGGGACCCGTGGTCCACGCCCTGATCCATCCCTGATCAGGTGGTCCCAGACTTCCGTGACCTCTACCTAAAAAGTCGAACAGGAGGTAGTAAGCATGCTTACTACCTTACGCGGAACGAAAAGGGTCGCTCCCCCGGCACGCCTACGGCGCGATCCAACCGAAGGCTTGCCGCTATCACGGTTCATCACCGGGGCGACTGAACCCCGGGCTCCACTGGCATCACCCGGAGCGCTTGGCCTAGGATGCCTCGGTTGGCTGAGTCTGGTCGCTTAGTTTCGCCCTTCCCGTGGCACACGATCCCCCGCACGAACGGGGCGTCGGGGAGCCTGCATGCCCAGCTTTTGCAATGGTTCCACGACAACATTCACGCGCACCGCGTGGCCAGCAGCATGGGTTCACTGCTGAGCGGCACGGTGGAGCTCAGTGCTGAGACCGTCCACGCGAGTGCTGAAGATTCTTTATTGGCCGGACTCTACGGCCCTGTTTCTTTCGAAACGATCGAAGGTTGGCGATTTGATCTGTTTGCGGAGACGGCACTCATCTTGTTGGCGTTGCGGCGCGTTTTTGGAAAACCCCTCAAAGGCATCGCGCTCAATGCAACGCTGGACCCCAGTCTGAACGGCGCATTCGGGGCAGTGGTGTTCGAAGGCCTGCGCCGTGCGGGAAGCGAAGCCGGCCTATTTCTGCAAATTTCACCTGAGAACCCCGACTCCGCACCAGATACGCGGACAGTCGGGCACTCAAACAGCACTTTTGTTCACCGGTTTTTTCTTAAGGTCAAAGTGGATCAGCAAGGTTATCGCTTGTGCGTGCGCGCCACCGCGGGCCGGTTGCCATTACTCAACGTGCACCTGCCACAGCAACAACTCTTGGACAGACTCGGCACGCTGCCCCTCACGCTACCGGTCGTCGTGGCACAATCACAAGTATCGCGCGTCGTTCTGGCGCAGTTGGCGGTCGGCGACGCTTGGCTCCCGAGTGAAGGCTGGCTATTGGACCCACAAAAGGACGGTCACGCTTGGCTGATCCCTCCTTGCGGCGAGGAAGGGATGGCAGTGTGGCGTGCGCCCGACGGGACGCTTAGGCTTGAGGCTAAAGTAGGTAATTTTCCATGGGATATCGACATGATTGAAACTTCAGAACTTGCAAACGCAGCCTTAGAGGCACCCGTTGTGGTGCGGGTTGAGCTGGGCGCCGTGACGCTCAGTGCTCGAAAATGGGCTGAGCTTCAGCCAGGAGATGTGCTGACAACGAACCAGCGGCTCCTCACGCCAGCCACGCTCCGAGTGGCTGGGCAGCAGGTTGCCACCGGGGAATTGGTCAATGTGGAGGGAGAATTGGGCATCCGCATTCTCACCATCGACACCCATGATTGATGTATCCCCAAACGCCGAGAATTCAGCGCCGCGCATTGCTGACGCACTGACCAGTGTTCGAAACCGCATTCGAGCAGCTCTAATTGCCGCGAACCGAGCGACGGACGAGGCTCAACTGATTGCGGTCTCGAAGAGAAAACCAGTGGAGCTGATCCGTGAAGCCTATGCTGCGGGTCAGCGTGATTTTGGCGAGAATTATGTGCAGGAGTTATTGACTAAAGCCGAAGCCTGTGCGGACCTCGTGGGCATACGTTGGCACATGATCGGGCACCTCCAGAAAAACAAAGCACGCCACACCGTGACCGTCGCCTCGGCGGTGCATAGCGTCGACAGCGTGGGACTCGCCCAAGAATTGGGTAAACGACGAGCCAGCGTACACGCCGAAACCGGCGCTCGCGTTCTGCCCCAGGGCTTGAGTCATCACCCCGAGCGTCTCGGGATCCTCGTCGAAGTGAATGTTGGCGGAGAACTCCAGAAAACAGGCTGTGCCCCCGGGGAACTTCCAGGAATTTTGGGGGCCATCGAGGCTGAGCCAACACTGGAGCTGCTCGGACTCATGACCGTGCCGCCCTTCACCGAAAATGCTGAAGCTTCGCTGCCGTACTTCGAGCAACTTGCTCTGCTGCGTGAGCACTCGGGGGGAGTTAGCCGACTCCCACACCTCAGCATGGGCATGACCCATGACCTCGAGTACGCGATTCGAGCAGGGAGCACGCTGGTGCGCGTGGGGACCGCCATTTTCGGGGAACGCGCCTAAAAAGCATACCGCGCATGACCAAGAAACGCCCTTCCCCTGGCCAGCCCACGCTCCTTGAGTCGTTAGCCACAAGTGGCAAATTCGGAGCACCTCGTGCGCCGCTGGCTGACCGCATGCGTCCCTCGAATCTTGCGGAGCTGCTGGGGCAGGAAAACCTGGTAGGCAAGGGGAAGCTCCTGCGGCAGGCGATCGAGAAGGATCGTTTGGTGTCGATGATTCTTTGGGGTCCTCCCGGATCGGGCAAGACGAGCCTCGCCGCTGTTGTCGCACGTGCCACGCAATCCGAATTTGTGCCTTTCAGCGCTGTTTTGAGCGGTTTGCCTGAGCTCAGGGAAGCGATCGCTGAGGCGCGTGAACGCCGCTCCTATCAGGGCAAGCCGACCGTGCTCTTCGTGGACGAAATCCACCGCTTCAACAAGAGCCAACAGGACGCGTTCCTGCCGCATCTTGAAAACGGCACCATCACATTGATCGGCGCCACGACGGAGAATCCATCGTTTGCGGTCAACGCCGCATTAATTTCACGCTGCCGTGTTTTTCGGTTGGAAGCCCTGACCGATCCCGATCTGCTAGCGCTCCTCAAGCGTGCCTTGAGCGACGAACGGAATGGGCTCGGCAAGCTCGAACTTTCGGCGACTGACGAAGTCTTGCTCACCATCGCACGCACCGCACGAGGTGACGCACGACGCGCCCTCGGAATACTTGAAACCGCGGCACAGCTCGCGCACGGCTCGGACTCGGAACTGCTCCTCTCGCACCTGGAGCGTGCTAGTGAAGACGCCACGCTGCTTTATGACAAAGCTGGCGAAGAGCACTACAATGTAGCGAGTGCGCTCATCAAATCGCTGCGCGGCACCGATCCGGATGCGAGCCTTTATTGGCTGTTTCGAATGCTAGAAGCCGGCGATGATCCGCTCTTCTTGCTCAGACGCCTGATCATTTTTGCCAGCGAAGACATTGGCCTCGCCGATCCTACTGCACTCAGCGTTGCGGTGAACGCGGATGCCGCATTCAGAAGGATGGGCATGCCGGAAGGCATCTACCCGATCGCTCATGCTTGCCTGTATTTGGCGAGCGCTCCGAAGTCCGGCGCTGTCAAAGAAGCCATCGCCAAGACGCGCGCAGCCATCGAACAATATGGTGCGCTCCCCGTGCCCAAAAAGCTCAGAAATCCGGTGACCTCGCTGATGAAGCAAGAGGGCTATGGCAAAGACTACCGCTATGCGCACGACTTCAGCCAAGGCTACGTGCCCGGAGAAACCTATCTGCCGGAGAAGCTGGTGGGTTCTCGCTTTTACACACCCACAGAACGGGGCTTTGAGAAGCGTATCTTTGACAAGCTGAAGGCGCTCCGTGAAGCGAACGCTGTGGCGTCCCCTGCGAGCGAGAAGTCCGAGCAGCGGTCGGACAGCAAGAAACCCGACCTATAAGCGGTTCCTAGGATGAGCCCTGTGCCTCTGGGGAAAGTCTGCCGAGATACGGCAAATTTCGGTACTTCTGTGCATAATCTAGCCCGTAACCCACCACAAATTCGTCCTCAATCGTAAACCCGAGAAAATCAATCACCAGCGCCCGCTGCATGCGCGAAGGCTTGTGCAAGAGTGAGGCAACGCGCAGGCTCTTGGGATTACGAGCTCGGAGCAGGCTCAGCAGATAATCCAGCGTTAATCCAGTATCGACAATGTCTTCAATGATCAGCACGTGTTTGCCGTCCACGGGGCGCGTCAGATCGAGCGTGATCTGCACGACACCGCTCGACACCGTGTCATCACCGTAGCTTTGGACGCCGAGAAACTCGACTTCGACGGGAAGGTCGATCTCGCGCGCGAGATCTGCCGCAAACACAAAACTTCCCTTGAGCACCGGCAGGAGAATCAAGGGTTCGCCTTGATAAGCCAAGGTGATTTCCCGACCCAGCTCCGCAACACGGGCACGGAGCTGCTCCTTGGAAATCAGTGGTTCAGGGGGCGGTGCCAAAGGTTCCCATCAGTACCATGCCGGAAGACGCTGCGGAACGACCTTCAGGCCTGGCCTGGACGCCGAGGCCGCGCTAGCTTTCGGGCCATGTTTGGGCAGTGGCTGAAAGGTATTGGAGAAGCACGCCGGCAAACTGCCGACGCTTCGGAGCTGGACCGTGTGGTTCGCGCAGAGCTGCGTGAGGCCGACGAAGAAACCGTCTTGGTGGTGAGTGCCATTGTGGGGCTCTTGGGCACGATCGCTTACGCCGATCGCGACTATTCCGAAGCCGAAAATGACAAGGTTCTCGAAGAGCTCCACCGCGTCACTGGCCTCAGCCAGGAAGGAGCCGCAAGTATCGCGCGCGTCTTGAAGCAGCACATGGTGGAGGTGGCTACCGTCCAAGCGCCGCGCTATGCACGCACCTTGCTTGAGCTGGCAGACCGAGAACTGCGCTGTCAGGTCTTGAGCGTACTGGTCGGCATCGCTGCAGCAGACGAACAGATCACCACCGCAGAGACGAACTCACTCCGCCAACTCACGACCGCACTCGGCCTCACGCAAACCGACTACAACGAGCTTCAATCCGAACACCGCACGCGGCTCTCAGTGCTCAAGAACGGCTGACAACGAGCGGCGCTATTCAACCCCCAATAGCTCCTCAGCGCGCGGGTGCGAAAGCTGACATCTTCACGGAACTGCCATCCGTCTCCCAGACCAACGCGCCACTGATATCCGTGCGAAACACGGCCGCTCCGCTCGCATTCAAACGCTCTAACGCTTCTGCATGCGGGTGCCCAAAACGATTCCGAAACCCGGTGCTCACCACCGCGACCTCGGGCTTCACCGCCTCCAGAAATTCAACGTTGCTCGAGGTTCGGCTGCCGTGATGACCGGCCTTCAGAAAATCTGCCTTCAGCTCCTTCCCGAAATGTTGCGCGAGCGCTCCCTCCTCGGCCTTCTCGGCATCGCCGATCGAAAGCGCTACCCGACTCCCGTATTGAAAACGTAAAATGATTGAATTGTCGTTCGTGTGCCGATTTTGGTCAAAGTCCGGACAGGGTGCGAGCACGCGGATGACCGCAGCGCCGGCCACGAGCGGCGAGTGGCAGAGATCCGGTGGATAGCGCACTTTCGTTCCTTGGCTGCGCAGCACCTTGAGCAGCTCAACATAGGGGGCCACATGCTCGGCTTCACCTTCATGTGTTGTCCAAAACTCCTTCACCCTCAGGGCCTTTGCCACCGCGAGCAGACCCATAAAATGATCCGGATGGGGATGTGACAACACCAAGACATCGATCGCTGAGCGCCGACGAGCGCGGAGCGCCGGCAAAATCACCGATACCCCAGGATCTACCGGGCTACCCACGAATCCGCCGCCATCGATCAACATCAAGCGCCCATCGGGGAGATCAATTAGCGCAGAATCCCCCTGACCTACATCCAGTGTGGTGATGCGCAGGAGCTTGCTCGGGGCCGCCTGCGCCCGAGTTGTGAACTCTATCAGCGCCAATGCAGCCAGCGCTCCAACGCCCAGCTGAAGACGACGGCTCAGGAACCAGCGCGCCCCCGCGCCGCCCTTCCCCACCAACATCCAAGCGAGCACGCCAAGCAGCACCGCGATACGATGCCAAGCCGTTGGATAGGGCAACGGAACAGCCAACCACGATTGCGACGCGGTGAGGTGCGCCACTCCCTGAACCGCAAGCAACGCGCCCGACCCCACCAGAGCTAGCCCCTGTTCGAGTGCCGGCAACCAAGCGCACACGGCGTGCAGCAAACACACGGGCAGCGCCACCATTTCGCCAATCGGCCCCGCCACCAGATTGCCGACGATCCCCAACGCCGAAACTTGCTCGGACATTAACGCCAAGATCGGAATACAGGGCAAAAGAGCGCTCACGGTGGCTCGAACTCCCGCTTCGATGAAGCGCACCGCGGCGAGCGACCGCCAGCCCACGGCTTCGCTGCCTGACGACGACCACAGAATGAGACCCACAGTTGCTGCGAGCGAGAGCAAGAACGACACGTCGAAAGCCACCAGCGGATCGAACACGGCGCCCACGGCCATCGTGGTACCCAAAACCCTCTGCCCGTTGACTTGCCGACCGAGCGCTCTGGCTCCAAACGCTGCCACCAGCATGTACGCCGCGCGAAACGCTGACCCGCTACCGCCTGCAAAATCGGCGTAACCCAACGCCAATACCGCACCCGCCAACGCGGACAGGCGCGCGACATCATAGCGCAAGGCGATCGGCTCCAGACGCACCAGAACTGCCCGCAGGGCGCGCACCAGCATGACCACGGCGAACACCAAATGCGTGCCGCTCACCGCGAGCAGATGCGCTAAGCCACTCTGCTTAAAAGCGGCATCATCCTCCAACGCCAGATCATTCTCTCCAAGCACTAACGCACGGGCCAACGGTTCAGCTTCTGGCGAAAAAGTCGCTAAGATCCGCTCGCGCACCCGGAAGCGCCAGCCATCGACCAGCGCAGCCAGACCCGAACTTTTCTCGACCACACTCACGCTCAACGCTCCGCCCACGAGCGTGGCTTTCTTGCGCGCAGCGAACGGCGTGGGATCCGTAGCATCGACGTTGCGAAACAGCTGGAGCGGGCCCAGCTGAACATTGGCCTCAATGCGATCACCCCGTGCCAGCGTGCGTGGACCTCCATACAGCCTGAGCACACGCTCGCCATCAAAAACTTTTGCATCGCACTCGACCCGCTCCGCCTCGACCCAATAGCGCAGCGCACCATGCAACCACTCGGGCGATGTGGACACCTTGCCCTTCACTGTACAGCGCGCCGCGCCACCCACCTGCGCTCGAGCGGACACCCGCGCTTCCTCAAACTCGGCGAGCGTGCGCACCCCACGCCACCAGCCCAATCCCCATACCAAAACGGCCACTACGAACAGCCAAGCACGATACCGCGCCCGCAACAGCCACAGCACGCCCAAGGCACCCGTGCACGCAGCCACCGGCGCCACAGCGGCCGCCCCAGCGAAGAGGAGCGCTGCCCCGAGCAGCAGAATGGGGTCCAGGCGGGGTGTCACGCCACGGCGAATGCCAATTCCGCGCCAAACGCTTTAGGGCAGAAAACACGCGATAACTTAGCGCATTGATTGGGTCTACCCGCCTGCGTCTTCCGACCACGGCTGTCCGCCGGACAGACACCCCCCAACAACCGGCCGCCGCACGCTACCGATCGGCACTCCGCACATCGATCAATACCTCAACCGACTCAGGCGTGTTGTCCTCCGCCAGCGCATCGATCGGAATCACCACCTTGGCGCGGACCGAACCCGAACTGGTGAAGCTATTGAGCGAGACCGGTTCCGTCAAAACGCTCGCGAAGCGACCGCGATCTGCACGCCGCACCCGAATCATGACCGCTGCCGGACGCACCCGGAACCGCTCCAACACCACTCCCGGAGGAAGGGCCCCACTGGTGCGTGGGCGAACGGGCAGCGCGATGGCCACCGTTTGATGTGCCACCACCACGACACGCCGCGGTTGAATATCATTCACCGAAAGGCCAGGCGGAAGCGTGAGCATCTCAGGCCGAACGGTGAACACCTCCTCACCTTCTCTTAGGCGGGTGGCATCGAGTGAAAGTGTGAGCTGCTGATCGAAGCGCGCAAAGGCTCGCACCGACCCTGAAAGCGTGACGCGCACCTCACGGGGTTTTGGCTCTTCGACCACCCAATCGCCTGGGATCCCTGAAAATGCGATGGGCGCAGTGATGACACGCAATGTGGATTCAGATTCGTAGGTCATCAACGCCGACCAGGCGAAGAGCGTGAGTGCGAGTGCGAGTGCCTTGCTACGAAAATCCCCGAACAATCGACTTGCGAGTGTCTTTTCCTTGGGTCGCTCCGTTATGACAATGGGGAGCAAACGATCTTTCAGCGCCTGCTGACTGGACATAGGCGTTAACTCACCACGCTGAGCAATCGAAACCTGGCCGCGCTCCTCGGAGACCACGATCACGAAAGCATCGCACTGTTCACTCAGGCCAAGCGCCGCCGCATGCCGAGTCCCGAAGGCGTGATCGGCGTGCCCAGAAAGTGGCAAGCGTGCACCAAAACGCTCCACGCGATTGTCCACGATCACGACCGCGCCATCATGACCCGGCGAACTCGCATCAAATAGGCTCTTCAGGAGTTCGAGGCTGGGGTCGCCATGCAATGCGATACCGGCACTCAAAAAGCGGTCAAGCGGGTCTCGACCCTTGATCACCATCAACGCGCCCGTCTTGTGCTGCGCCAACTCAAAAGCAACCTGCACCAAAGTACGCGTCACCGAGGGCAGAGCATCTTCGGAATCCTTCCTCTTGAGCAAGAGGCTTCCAGCACCGAGCCGTTCGAACCCACGCCGCAGGTCATCTTGAAAGATGATGAGGAGCCCAACGGCAGCTACCGTGAGCAATACCTGAAAGATGCCTAGTGTGAGGCCGAGATCCAAGAAGCGAGCCAGAAAATAGACCGCTGCGAGCACTGCAACCCCCACCAAGACCGGCCGCGAACGGGTCCGCCGCAACGTGGAGATCAAGACATAAGCGAGCGCCCAGACAATGCAGATGTCCAGAATGTCCGAAGGCCTCAACGACGCGAAAGCGTGCAGCATGCGGCTGAAGCTCCTTGGCATCGCTTCAGTGCTCGCTCAAAAGAGCACGCTGCTCATGCGCTGAACCCCAGCGCCGAATCAGGAGTGCCAAGAGGCATACGCTGCCGGCCACCAAGCTCCAGAGCACGAAATGGCCGTGCTCAATCAACCAGCCTGAAAGCGGCGCGGCCAAGATGCTGGCCACCGATGCCAAGCTCTGGCTCAACCCGAGCACCACGCCCTGCTCGTGAGCTGCCGCCGAACGAGAAAGCAAGCTCGTGAGATTCGGGCGTAACATGGCGTTGCCTGCGGCGATCAGTACGGTGGCCAGAATCAAGTACGCCAAAGGTTCGATGTGCGGCAACATCAGGAATCCTCCGCCCAGCGACACCAAGCCAACAGCAATCAGAGGCGCCTCACCAAAGCGCCGGACTAACCTGCCTAGAAGGCCACCCTGAATCACAATGCCCACCGCTCCCGCAAGACCATACAGGAGCCCGATTTCCTTAGCGGCGAACGCATGCCCCTCCCACATGTAGCGTCGCTCAGCGAACAGCGCGAAGCCGCTCATGAACATCGAGAACACGAACAGATACAAGAAAAATTCGACTAAAATCCCACCCACAACGGGTGTCCGAAAGTAGCGACCCCAAAGAGCGAAATCGAACGCGGAAGGCCGTTTGCCAGCCGGAAGGCCAGCCCCTTGAGATGCCACCGGCCGCACACCCTTCGGCAACAACGTGGCCGTACACACGATGCTCGAAGCGGAGAGTCCGGCAGCCGCCAAGAAAGGCGCGGCATAGCCGAAGTGAGACAGTGAAGCTGCGATGGTGGGGCCCAACATGAAGCCAACGCCAAACGCGATGCCGATAATGGCAAATGACTTGGCGCGATCTTTCGGCGCCGTATTATCGGCAATGTAGGCCTGCGCCACACTGAGATTGCCCGCCGTGAAACCATCGATGATGCGCCCCAAGAACACCACCCAGAGCGCAGGCGCAAAAGCTATCATCAGAAATCCCGCCAACGTGCCGCACTGGCTCACGAGCAGCACCGGCCGCCGCCCCCACCTATCCGAGAGCCCTCCCAGGATTGGGCCGGCGATCAGCTGGCAAAATGCGTACGCTGGCACCAAGAGTGAGGCCATGAACGCGGAAGCTCCAAAACGCTCGGCGTAGAGCGGCAACAAAGGCAACACGATCGTGAGCCCCAGCACATCGACCAGAACAATCAGAAAGATCGGGTAAAGGGGATTGGCTGGAGCGGGGCGCGTGGATTCCGCCATGGGAAGCACTCATCCTCCGATGCGGGGCGCTTGGCAACGCGGAGGGGGTTTGTGGCTGCCGAAGGGCGCTGGATCAGCTTGAAGCTATGCTGAAGCGGAAATAGCAGGGGGACCAATTCCCACCACAGCTCCTGAACGGCACCGCACGAGGGCTCAGCCCTCGTGCTCACGTGAGGATGCTTAACTCGCTTGTTTTTACGGAGCGGGAACGGGCGTGTAGATGTTGCCGGCGTGGCAAAAGCCGCAGGGTGAAACCGTAGCGCCGGCGCCAAAAAACGGCGTAGCCATGTTGTCCGATGGCGTCCCGCCGCAAAGTGTCTTGTCGGCGTCGCAATAATACGCCCACTCAGCGTAAGCTCCGGGCTTCTTCAACATCACAGCGTGGCCCACGACCGCGTCCGCTTTGTAGAACTCCTTCACTGCCATACTGCCCGTGACCTGGGGCGGACCTGCCACCTGCTTTGGCGGCACAGAGTTATCGAATACCAAGCCATTTCCAGCTTTAGCTGACGCCTGCAAGGTATCATTGAACCAAACTCGAACTGAGGCGTCCCCGTGCCCTGTGCCCGGCTTTAGCACGCGAGGAGCGGCAACATCAGACTTCCAAGGCGCGGCCTTAAACGTCCCCGCCATGATAAGCGCTTTGATGGCATCCGCCGTCGCTTCGGTCATCGCGCTGCTTCCACCTGTCGCGCTGCCACCACCGGTTGCTTTGCTTCCACCCATCGCGCCTGTCGCACCGCCCGTGTTGGCTTTGCCTCCTGTTCCGGAAGCAGTTGATTCTGGGTCGCTTGAGCAACCGAACGAAACCAAGGAAGAAAGCGATGCGCCTAAAAGCAAAGACCAGCGGAGATTCAACATGGTCCGGACTTTATGCTCGGAGCTCGCTGAGCGCCAAGAAAAAGGATGGAGCCAGAGGAATACCTGTGCCGGCCCAAAGGCCTGCAACCCCGATCCGCGCTCACGACCGGACAGCCCCGGCCGCAGTATCATCCTCGCTCGGGAAGAACTCCTGTCCTTGCAAGAGGGGAAGGTCTTCGCTCAACGCGAGGCCATGTTCGCACCACTCATCAGAATAGGAGAGTGACACGCCACGGGGTGCGCGGCTTAGCTTGATTGCACCGATGAACACCGGCTTTTCTGGGTTAGCCAGCCACCAAAGATAAAGTTGGTCCTGCGGCTGGTACCGAATTGCGGCGGCTTCCTTCATGCGACCGACCGTACCGTTCTGCGCTTCAGAGCACGCCGCACCTCCCGCTCGAGAGCACCCGAATCATGCTTTGGATCCGCTAGCTCCACGAGCGCCTGCGCCCGCCCTATCATCCACAGGGCAGTCACGTAGACTCCTATTGCAACTCCTGGCTCACCGCGCTCCATGCGAATCAGTGTGGGTACCGAGATACCGAGGCGTTTGGCCCAAACGCGTTGTGTCTCGTTGCGCCGATATTTCCAACGACGAGCCGGTCTGAGCGCCTTCGCCCATACCCAATCCATCCCCAGAAACACCCTGACACTCGCCATATACATTCCCGAAACATGGGCGGCGCCAGACTCCGGACACATTCCCGAACCCGGAGGTCTCATCATCATGCTCAATCGCCGAACCTGGCTTTCTGTCCTCGTTGCTTTTCCGTTGGCCCTTGCGGGCTGCCAAAAAAGCACCCCTCCGGCTCCCCAAGAGACTCCTCAGGCAGCGAAACCTGCGGAGACGCTGAACGCCGCAAAGGCTCAAGCGCCTGCTCCAACCCAAGGCAAGCCGCTCACCATTGCCTATAGCGATTGGCCTGGTTGGGTTGCTTGGGAGATCGGCATCCAAAAGGGTTGGTTCAAGGAAGCTGGCGTTGAGGTCGACTTCAAGTGGTTTGAATACGTCCCTTCTATGGAGGCCTTCTCAGCCGGCAAGGTCGACGCGGTGACCATGACGAATGGTGATGCGCTCGTGACCGGTTCGAGCGGAGCGCCCAGCGTAGCCATCCTGATTAACGACTATAGCAATGGCAATGACATGCTGGTGGCCAAGCCGGGCATCAACAAACCAGCTGATCTGAAAGGCAAAAAGGTGGGCGTGGAAGTGGGATTCGTGAGCCACCTCTTGCTCATGAATGCACTCAAGGCAGGCGGCCTCACCGAGAGTGACATCAAGATCGTGAACGTTCCAACGGACCAAACGCCGCAAACCTTGAAATCTGGAACGGTGGACGCCATTGTTGCGTGGCAACCGAACAGCGGAGCCGCTCTCCGCGAAGTCCCCTCGGCTAAGGCCGTATTCACGAGCGCCAACGTGCCCGGCCTGATCTATGACGTGCTCAGCGTTTCGCCCAAGAGCCTCACCGAACGCCGCGAAGATTGGAAGAAGGTCGTCGGGGTTTGGATGCGCATCGCTGACTTCATCAAGGACGAGAAGAATGCTGATGAGGCCGCTAAGATCATGAGCGCGCGTGTGGGCCTCAAGCCTGAAGAGTACAAGCCCCTGATGAAGGGCACTTTCTTCCTCGATCTCGCCGGCAATCAGAAACACTTCACCCAAGGCGACACGCTCGAGTCCATCTACAATTCGACCGATGTCGTCAATCAATTCCAGGTCTCGAATAAGGTCTACAAGGCGGCGGTTGTGATTGAGCCCTACTTGGATCGCTCACTCGTGGATGAGCTGGCCAAGGCCAAGAACTGAGCTCCGGCTCACCCTTCGCTAGAAACAACGGGAGTGTTGTCGAGTGGCTCGGTCCAACCTGTTCGCGGTGCGCAAGGAGTTACCCACCCAGGTTCGTTTAATGCTCGTGGCATTCGCGTTTGTGCTGCCACTCGTGGCGTGGAGCATCGTCAGCTACGTGCCATTCGTTTGGCACCCGCTCGTGCTCGTTGAAAATGCCGGCGATACCAGCGTTGCCGGCTCTTACTCGTATGTTGAGGTTGGGCAGCTGATCGAGAAAGAAGCCTTCGACGCCCGCAATCTTGAGCTTGCGAAAGCAGGCGCCAAGTTGGCGCGAGGCACTCCTGCCAATCCGATCTATCTGCCCGCTCCGCATGAAGTCGCCCGGGCCTTCTACACGGCTTTCACCACCGCTCCGGAGCGCACCGGCGATAAGTGGTTGCATGAAAGCCTGTGGCACAGCTGCCGCATCATCTTTGCGGGCTTCTTTTACGCGGCTATCCTGGGCGTTCCGCTCGGGATCTTGTGCGGCACGTTTGGCTTCTTCTCGAAGCTATTTGAGCCTTTCGTGGATTTCGTACGCTACATGCCAGCACCGGTTTTTGGGGCGCTCGCCGTGGCGGTGGTGGGGCTAGAGGACGAGCCCAAAATTGCGATTATTTTCATTGGCACGTTCTTCCAGATGGTGCTCGTGGTCGCCAACACCACGCGCCAGCTGGATCTCGCGCTGCTGGAGGCTGGGCAAACCCTGGGCGCCAAAAACCGCCAGCTGCTGCGCTACATTGTGATCCCTGGCATCTTGCCGCGCCTGTATCAAGACATGCGGATCTTGATCGGCTGGGCTTGGACATATCTCGTGGTTGCCGAGCTGATCGGTGAAAAATCTGGCATCAGCGCGTTCCTGTATCAGCAGCAGCGCTATCGCCACTTCGACAATGTCTATGCTTCGATCATCATGATCGGGATGATCGGTTTATTGACCGATCAGGTGCTCGCCTTTGTGGGTGGCTTCCTGTTCCCTTGGGAAGGTGAAGGCACAGGCGTGGCGCGTTGGCTCAAGTCGAAGCTCGCCAAGCGTGCCCAGATCCCGAAAGAGAAGGCCCGCGCTCAAGAGCGTTTGGCAACTCACCCATCTCCTACTGAAGAGGCGTCTCCATGAGCCAAGCCACGCTGACCCCTGCTGAAGATCGGCTGCTTTTACCGGATTATCGCGAACAAGCCCCGGCTATCGCTGAGTACTTTGGCGAAATTCGGCGGCGACCGGTAGTGATGAGCGTGGAGCAGCTGACGCGTCGCTTTGAAAGCTCACGTGGAACCATCACGGCTCTTTCAGATATCAGTTATGATGTTCGGAAACGTGAGTTCATCTCGGTGATCGGGCCTTCAGGCTGCGGGAAGTCCACCCTGATCCGGATCCTCGCGGGGCTCGATCATCCGACCGAAGGTAGTGTGCTCTTGGATGGCAAGCCCGTGCATGCTCCAGGCGCTGACCGCGGCATGGTGTTCCAGGGCTACACGCTTTTTCCCTGGTTAACGGTTCGAAAGAATGTGGCTTTTGGCCTACGCATGAAGGGGCTAAAGGCACGCGCCGTTGATGAGCAAGTCGATCGTTGGCTGGATATTGTAGGCCTAACGCGTTTCGAAAGGCACTACCCGCATCAGCTTTCAGGCGGCATGAAGCAACGCGTGGCGATCGCGCGAGCCCTCGCCAATGAGCCACGGATCTTACTCATGGACGAGCCCTTCGGCGCACTCGACGCCCAAACTCGCGCCAGCATGCAGGCGCATCTGTTGCGCATCTGGCAAAGCGTGGATGTGACGATTCTCTTCATCACGCATGATTTGGACGAAGCCATTTACCTTTCTGATCGCATTGTGGTGCTCAGCGCCAATCCTGGGCATATCCGCGAGATCATCGAAGTGAATGTGCCGAGGCCGCGCGCGCCCTCACAGTTTCTAACCGGGCATTTCCTTGCCACCAAAAAGCGACTAGAGGAGCTGATACATCCTCCCCGCCCCACCACCGATAAAAGCCACGAGGACTTAGAGAACTAACATGTCATTCTACCTGCGACACGCACCCGGCCGTCGAAACCACACTCGCGCTTTGCCGGATGTGACCCAATTCAACGGCTACAAGGCTCAAGATTCCGAAGCGCTGCTCCCCACCACGCAGTGGGATGCGGAGTGTCGTCGCGGGCAGGAATTGGGCCTCATGCCCGCTGATTCCATTGAAGACAAACGCGAGATCAGCTGCTTTCAGCGCGGGGAATTGCCGCATTGGTCCGGCATCAACACCTTCATGAAGACGCCGTACTTGGAAGATGTACGCCGAGTCGGCGAGTACGACGTGGCGATTCTGGGCGCGCCGTTTGATGTGGGCACCACCTATCGCTCGGGCACGCGCTTTGGACCCCAAGGCATTCGCCGTATCTCTTCGCTCTACACGCCCTATAGCTTCGAGCTCGGCATCGATCTGCGGGAGAGCCTGAAAATCTGCGACTTGGGCGATATCTATTGCCCCGCGAACATCACCAAATCACACGACCAGATCAGCAAGGGCGTCGCCTACGTGCTTTCCCAAGGCACGTTGCCGATCATCTTGGGCGGCGATCACTCTATCGGCTACCCCACTGCACGAGGCATCGCCGAGTGCGTCGAAGGCAACGTGGGTATCATCCATCTCGATCGCCATGTGGACACCCAAGAGAAGGACATGGATGAGATCATGCACACGTGTCCGTGGTTCCACGCCACGAATATCCCGAATTGCCCGCCCGCCAACTTGGTGCAGCTCGGCATCGGCGGTTGGCAATGTCCGCGCCCGGGCGTGAAGCATGGGCGCTCGATGCGCACCACGATCATGACGGTGGAGGATATTGAGCAGCTCGGCATCGAAAAGACACTGGAGATTGCGCTGGAAGTGGCCTGGAAGGGCGCCAGCGCCGTCTTCCTTTCGCTCGATATCGACAGCGTGGATGCGGGCTTCGTGCCGGGTACGGGTTGGCCGGAGCCAGGCGGCTTCTTGCCGCGCGAAGTGCTCGCTTTGCTGCGCGGTGTGGCTAAAGAAGGAATTGTCGGGATGGAAGTCGTCGAAGTGGCGCCCCCGTATGACATCTCAGACATCACTTCGCTGTTAGCGGTGCGTGCGATCTGCGATGTGCTGGGCGCCATGGTTCAGCATGATCGCATCGGCGGTCGTTTGAAGGCCGGCTGAGGTCACAGGGTCCGCCGTTGAGCCAGCCTGCGTTCTTGCTGTTGGGGGATTTGGGCGTAGGCTCGCCTGGGCTCTCGAGCTTGCGAGCCCGAACCGAGAAGGTGCTCGGATTCTCTCCACTCATCTCTACAGGTTACCTTCCCAACCGTGTTGACGCACGCGCGGGATTTGGAACCTGGGAGGCTGATCCCAGCAAAAACCCCGTGATTGCAGCACTTTCCGCGCTGGCTAGCGCAGGCCACGGCGAGATCTTCGTGCTCCCTGTGCGCCCGGATCTTGGGCTCACCGAAAAGCAGATCATCACCGAAGCAGTTCGGGAAACTCAGCGGAGCTTTCCAGGTACTCAAGTTCATTACGACGCGCTGGAGCCCTGCCATCCACTCTTGCTCTCGGCTTATGTGGAGCATGCCGCCCAAGCGTTGCATACGCTGAACCCTTCGGGGCCCGGCCAATTGGGGATCCTGCTCGTTGCGAGCGGGGAAGACGACGCGCTGCCGCGTGCCAACAGTTACCAACTCATGCGCTTGCTCTGGGAACAGCTGGGCGTCGCGAAGGGCGACGTGGCGTTTATCCGGCATGCGAAAACACCGGTGCCCGAACAGCTCGATGCTTGCCTCGCCACCGGCCTTTCTTGGGTCGTCGTGCCGCAATACTTCGAACCCACCGAGCACTTTGAATTTCTACGCGTCATCTACGAAGATTTCGTGCGGCGGCATGAGCTCGGCTCAGCCTGGGCACTCGCCCAACCCATCGGAACCCACCCCGCCTTCGCGGCCTGGCTCGAGCAGCGCTTGATCCGGCTTTGGAAAGAACATCGTAGCAAGCTCGAAGCGCGCGAAACTTCAAAAAAGCCCAGAGATTTGGCCGAAGGGCTGCTCCATTCGCCCTCCGGCACTTCTCCGATCCTGACCGATGCACCACTCGCTCCAAGCTATCCTGGAGCCTGGCTGGGCGAGATCCGTGACCCCAAAGAGCTCACACATCTTATTCAGCAGACGGGTATCGAAGGTGATCGAATCTTTGTGAAGGTAACCTGGCACGGCTACGCACAGGGCACCTACACGGATCCGGTAGCACTTGAGGCACTGCTTCAAGCAATTCCTGGCCGGGCAGTGATCCTTGAAGGGCACACTTCGGGCCGCAATCAAGGCGGAGCCGATTGGGATTGGGAAACCGAGAGTCAAGAACACCGTGCTTGGATCGTGCAGCAGGATCGCGACTATCTGGAGCGCACCGGGATTCTGGACGTGCTCAACCGTCACGGAGCCACGTACTTGAACATCACTGAAGCCTGGTGGGATGGGGCCTGCGCACCAAAAGAACAAGTGGCGGCGCTCTTGGACGAAGCGGGCGTTACGCTCAGATTTCCAGAGCTCACCGAGTACATTCCACGGATCTTCCTCGAGTATCGCGGGGCTCCCTTCGTGAGCTACGCACGCTTCAAGGGCCCCACGCGCTTGGCGCTCGCCAATCTGTTCGGCCTCTTGCCACAGCCTTTGCGCGCCGCCTGGCACGGGCCCAATATCACCTACTTTGCGCAAGTTTGCTGCGATCTTGCTAAGCTGTATGGCGTCTTGTTCAAGACGTACGGCTTGGTGGAATCGTTGAACGTCGCCGTGCGCTGGGATCGCAAAGGCCTGTATCGCAGTCGTTGGGGCAACTACGATCTGATCCCCCGCCCCGGGTTGGTCACGTTGGCGCAAGGCATAGCCGGTGCCGATGTCTTGGCCAGCCGCCTCCAAGGTCAGGATGTGAGACGGAGCTCGTTTTTCGATGTGGTGCGCGCGCAGCTGCCTTATTCGCCAGAGCTAGAGACGCTGCCCATTTCTGAAGAACTGCTGCGTCGATTTGCTTGAATGGCTGCTGTGGGCTCAGCCTTTACCAAGTGTGTCTGAATCCTCACCCGTAGTAGCAACCACGCGCAGTACATCAGAAAAGCTGAGGAGCCCAACGAGCGTGCTCCCATCCAGTACGGGCACACTCCGTACTCCACTCATGCGCATCAGACGCAAGCAGTCGACGACACTGAAATCCTTCTGCACGGTGATGGCAGGCGTGGTGAGTGCGTCGGCCACGCGGAGCTGACCGAGAAGCTGGGGCTCGCTATCGCACAGGATCTGCACGATATCTTTGGCTGTGATGATGCCAACGCAACGGGTTTCGTCAGCGTCGGGCACAATCAGGCAATGCACGTGGTGCGCATGCATCAGAGCAGCGGCGGTCTTGAGCGACTGATCGCTGGCAATTTTCAGAACATCGCGAGTCATGAGCGAAGCTGCGGTGGTTTGGCGGAGGTTCATCAGGTGGGCCTTTCACTGCGAATACAGCGCGTTTCTGGGTCAAACGTGAAGCGAGTGGCGTGGGTCAGCTCAGCAAACGAGATCGAAGCCTCGCCCATTTGGAGCTTCACTCCTGGGTGAATCGTGCCCTGCACCTGTACGAAGGCAGTCCAGAGGAGCTGGTCGCGTTGTTTGATGCGCTCCACTTTGCGCAGTAGCTCACTCTCGGCAAAGCTCGCCTGCTCGCGCCCCAGCTTGCCGCCTTTCTGGCGTGCTCCCTGCCCGAACCCGCGTGGGGCGAATGAACGGCGCTGCGCAAGCCGCTCTGCTTTGGCCTGGTCGAGCCTTCTTTGAGCATCGCCCACCGGACTCGCTAAAGGCTCGCCGATAACAATGAGTGTATCAGTGGCCGAGTGAGCATTGCCAAGCTGGCCAGCAACCAAGCTGTGCTCAGCGTTAGCCGTGCCTCCCCGTAAACAGCGGGTGACTTCAATCCGTCGCGCGTTGAGCTCGCAGCCCGTCGCTTCTTCCAACTTCAAGAGATCCCCAGCATGCAGGCGAGCATTTTCGGCGTGCTTGGCGGCCAGGGTGCCGGCAGCCTCTACAAAGGCAGAATCGCTGCCGGAAATCCCCAATTTGACGTGCACGTTACCGCCAGCTCGGATATTCCCACCTTCCACGCCACCCTGGATCTCAACGTCCCCGGTGCAGGTGACTTGAAACGATTGCCGGACGCTTCCTTTCACCAGCATCGTTCCCGGCATCTCGAGATCTCCTGACCTCAGGTCAACGTCCGAAGGATGCAGATAGTGTTGCACTACATCCAGGCTTTGCCCGGCTTTGTACAGCACCACCCCCGGCTCCAGAGCCACAATGACACCCTCCGAATCCAGCCGAACCTTGGAGCCAAGCGTCAAAGTAAAACCTGCAACTTCTGCGCAAGCGATCACCTCGCCATCCACACGCCGACCGTCCATTCCAGGAACCGCAGCAACCACCGTGGCAATCACTTCTTCCGCCGTCACAGGTTTCAGCAGCTCACGATCGTGGAAGTCCATCGTTCCGTCGTCGGAAACGGAACCAGCCTGAATTCCCGGATGAAAATGCGGAATCAACTGCGCATCCTGACCCGGCATCACAGCGCGCCCCCGTGCGACGAGCTCCGCTTTCACTTCATAGGCCGGGTCGACGAGCGCCTGCCCCAGCTGGGCCAGCGCGTGTTCGTCCACCCCAAACACCACCCCCGTGCGCGTTAACGCGTCGGCTAGCTGGCTCACGCTACTCGCCTCGCCTGCTTGGATTGTAACGAAAGCAGAAAGCCCATCACTCGCGACAGCAACCTGGATCCGTTCGACTTTTGCCTCTTCCAAGCCCTTTAGCATCCGCGCCGGATCGAGAGGTGTCAAGGAAGGCTCGCCTCAATGCGGTGGCGCCGTCTGCGACGGTGCTGGGTTCTTCGGTGGAAAGAAAAACTCGGTGGGTGTGCGCGAAAAGCGCGCGATCAGAGCTGGAATCAAACGGCGACCAGCATGCTCCACCCCACGCGCCTTGAGCGCGACGGTGAGCGCCAGCGTGAAGCTGACACCGAAGTTTAGCGAGAGAATCATGAAAATACCTAAAACGGCCTCGAGCAGACCGTGATGCAAGGCGGCGGGGCCGAGCGAACACACAGCTAAGGTGAGCGCGCCGGTGGAGAGTGTGACGTGCCGCACTTCTAAGGGCACTCCGAGAAACTTGCCCATCACGGGCATCATTCCGAGCAAAAAACCGAGGCTCACGTTGCCACCCAGTCCGGCAATGTGGTGCGCGAATTTTTGCGAGGCCCAGCGCATGAGCCAGCGTGGAGAACGAGCCGCAATGGCCTCGGGCAAGCGATGGTACGTTGACCAATTCTCCAACCAGCCAGCGCTCAAGCTCGAAAGCCACAGGAAAACGCCCGTGAGCGCTGCAAAATAGACGGTGCCTGTTTCAAAGGGGTTGAAGGAATGGAGCGTGTATTCGGCGGCCGCTAGGTCGAGAAAGACTTCGCCAGTGACGCGCTCATAGCCGACATGAAAAGCGATGGCCGCTGGGATCACCATCCCGACGTTGCCCACGACCGCGATGAATTGCGAACGACAGATGCGTGCAATCAAGGTGACGAGCTCGCCGAGGGCGGGCGCGGTGGTTGAGCCGTGGAGCGCGTGCGCGAGGGCCGCTCCAATGGCAGAGGGTTGTTTGGTGGCGAGCGTGAAACCGAGCAACTGGATCAACAGAAAGCTGCAAGCGTAGTTTGTGGAAGCGAAGAAGCCTTCCACAAACAACGGGAAGTGGCCCCAGCTGATCACATATTTCAGCGCACAAGTGAACGCCGTGAGAAAGCCGCCACCCGCCGCCGAACTCAGCATCTTCCAGTATTCAGCTCTGCTGATGGTGATGTAGTGCTCGCCTGTGTGCCCAGCGCGTTCGATCACCTTGCGCGCTAGCAAATGAATATTGGTGCCAGCCAGATCGAGCAGGCTGCGATCGTTGATTCGGGCCAGCGCTATTTCGTGGAGCAAATTCGTGGCGACTTGCGCCTTCGCTTCGCCGGGCTCATCCAGAAGTGCGACAAGTTGAGTCAGGCGATTCAGATTCTTATCAATGACCTCAATCCGATACACAACATCCACACTCACACCGAAGCGCTCAAGATGCGTGAGCACCGAACCGAGAGCAATGCGTGAAGCCAAGATCTGCGCGCGGCATGCTTCAATCGATCCCGACCCATCGAGCAGCGCATCGCACACACGCGGCAGGCGAAAGAATGGGGATTCGCTGAGCCCCGCCTTGGGTGAACGAGCCCGTATTTCACGGGATAAGCCGAGCGCGGAGGTGCGCGCGGCGATCAGGGCAATAGCATCCAGTAGTCCCTGGCGCAGCCTGCTGGCCGCAGTGGCTGAGAGCAGGGATTGAATGCGCAGGGCTTCCCCGGCGGGGAGTTCCGCGAGCCAACTCGCGGCTCGGCGATCTGCGAACCAAGCCGTGAGCAAGGCACCCAAATCGCCTTCATCGCGCAGCGTCGGTAGAAAGCGCCGCGCCAGGCGATCCTTGCTCTCTTCCCAAATGCCTCGATCATTGGAAAGCCCGCTTTCAAACAGCGGCATTGCATCCACTTGAGCCAGCGTGGTCGCGAGCAAGCGCCTCACCGACCCCCGAAACGTGGGAGCGGCCTCGAGCGCATCGAGCAACGCCGACAACCGACCTTGCGCTCGTTTCGGATCGCGCGTGGGCCAGCCGCGCAGCAGCCAACGAACCCCGCCCGCAAGTGCGCGCGTGCTCGCCTCAACGCTCACCTCTGTGTCGGGCAATCCACTCAGCCACGCGAAGAGATCGCGGAGGGCACTCCGGTTCACGTGCTCGCGAGCGAACCGCGTGCAAAACGCTTGGCTACTGCCAGTGAATTCAGCCTCCGCGTCGGATACCCCGGAAATTGCCACGTGGCCGCACTATACCGATCTCGCTGCTGAATGGCAGGCTGACTGTCGAAAGCCTCCGCCGATCGCTGGCATATCCTGTATTTTGAATTTTTGAATAACAAAGCCGGCGCGCTATCGCCCACTGGCCGCGGCCAACGTTGGCCCCCAACGGCCCGGGCAACCGCGCGAAAAACTGCGCTACTTGGAACGCCGTTCGCGCTCATCAAGGTAGGGCTTTAGTCTTGCCTCCGCCTCTTCAACGATCTTTTTCTTTCGCTCAACGCCGTCTCGCTGGGCTTGCGCTTGCGGCTTCTGCGCGGCCTCGCTGTTCTGGATTGCCTGCTGTGCTGAGATGAACTCGCCTCGCACATGGTTCACTTCGGCCTCGCCAGCGGAGATCATTACTCCGAGGTCCGCATCCGAATACCAGTGGTCGTCGTCGAATCCCAAGCGGGTGAAGGTGAGCAAGATGCGTGTGTGTAGATCACGCAGAAAGTCCACGTCGAGCCGCCCCACACGATGCGCAGCAACCCATTTGCACCGCTCCTCCTCGCCTGTCGGAACACTCGCCGTTGACAGTGTCGTAAGTTGCGCGGCGAACCGCTTTGCCCCGGTCAGTTCGAACGCGCCCAAGTAAAGCGCGTCACTGAAGTCGCCGCCCTTTAATCCGTCACGCAAGCCGGCGAGGAACCGGCGCATCCGTTCGAGTCCTCCAACTGGGGTGCCCGATGACTTTGCAACATCGGCAAAGTCCACCGGGTACGGCACAACCGGCGCCACCACGATCGCGTCATCGCGCAAGGCTTTGCACGGTCGTGAGACAACGAGCACGTATTGCACTTGCTTGTCAAAGGCCGCTTTGCCGTCAACACCAACGACCACGAATGGCACGTCCTTGAGCACGTCGCCCTGCGTGAGGTTTGCGTTGCCTGTGGCCCGGACCACGATCGGCATCAGGCCTCGGCGACGTGATCGAACTCGAACATCGCTGCCGCATCGGCGGCATTCGGCGGTGTTTCTCGAATGATGCTGAATGCTACTTGTGATACGAACTTCTCTGGAATTTTGACGTATCGGTCGCCGAGCGAGCTTGGCGTGCGCGCCATTGCGGACCATTGCGGCAAAGTTGCAACTTGCCCATGGAGGACGGCTCGGGCAATTGCAAGGGACGTGGCAAGCGTCATCGTATGTTGCGGTTCGCGGTGAGACGACTCATATGTATCAAGAGCCGCACGAACTTGCTCAATGAACTCGAAGAATCCGGGTGTATTCGCGAGATCCTGGATTTCGAAGACTGATCGCGTCGTACCGACTTCCGCAAGTGCAACCTCCGCCGCACGGAGACGTCTTGACTCCTCGTCCATCGTCGTAACGGAAGCGTCAGACGCGCCCCAAGAAGAAGTAACCGTCAGCGCATGAAGCGCAAATACACTTCCCGAAGGACTAGACGTCGTGAGCGCGAGCAGCATCGCGGAGATTGCCCCCAGCCGTCCAGCAATGCGAAATGGTGTTCCCTCTTCAGTCATGTGCGCCCTCCTTGAAGTCCGAATCGAGCCTTAGCGTCGGGAATAAGTTTGAAGAAAACATCGTTCAGCACCGCGTTTGCATTTGCGAACGCCGTCGCAATGTCATCGGTCGCCGGTGCCACACGTCGCGCTTCAATTCGAACCGCCGTGGGCTGTGGCCCTTGCATCAGCGTCGCGATATGCACGAGAGCGACGCCGTCCGCACCTCTTTCAACAAAACGCAGATTCACTTCTCGCTCATCGGAAAGTTGGAGCTCGGCAAAGACCGCTGTTACTGGCACGAGTTGCGCGAGATCATCCAAAGTTGACCAATGGTCTCCGCGCTGGAGGAGATCAATTTTCGTCAGCTCAACGCGAACGGGGGTTGGACGCACTCCGGTTCGCCCTGCCACGAACTCGGAAAAGTTCGTGTACTCCTCCATTGCCCGCAGCAATAGGCCATGTTCGCCGTGAAGTTCCGAGAACCGAGGGTACTCCGCTCCGACGGCTCTCCAATTCATCAGAAATCGATCGTGTTGAAGCTGGACGACAAACTGGTCGTCCGCCGACGCCAGGAATGCGCGCATTGGAAACGCGCCAATGCTGAAACCGACCTCGTCGGTGAGCGCCGGCTGGAGCGAGCGCTTCGGGAACGTTGCCTGGCGGCGGTCCCAGTAGACCCCGAGCACAAGCGGGTCGAGGTCCGGAATGCTTCCAAACACAACCCCACACACGACTTCCACAATGGGAGGATGCCGAAGCGCTGGATACTCTTCGTGTTTTTTCCTTGACATCGCGACGTTGTGATTCAGGAGATTAGGCTAACCGGATGTTCAGAGGCAAGAACCTTCACCGCGTTCCGCCTATTCCGGCGACCGATGCTGGATCTGCGCCGCGGGGTCGTCTCGGCCACCGGCCCGGCCACTTTCTCAAAGGCGCTGGGTCACCCCAACCTGCAGGGGTACCCTCTGTCGCAGCTCGTTGTGAACCCAGAGCCTTGATGAGAACCCTTCTAGCGCACATCAGCAGGCGCGCGAGAGCGGCTGGCGGAAGAGTTGCGCCACTGCTGGCGTTGGTCATCGCTGGCTGCACCTCCTCGGCCCAGGAGCTACACCCTGCGTCCGCGCCGCCTATCGCTACAGCTTCCTTCCGCGGGCTGGCGCCCGATTTTGAGCTTCCTGCCTTGGACGGCAGCTCACTGCGACTTAGCCAATACCAAGGCAAGAAGGTGGTGCTGCTCGACTTCTGGGCGACTTTCTGCGCTCCGTGTTTGGCCGCCATGCCGCACCTGGAGCAGGTGTATCTCAAGTACCGTTCGCAAGGTCTCGAGATCGTCGGCGTGTCGATTGACGGTCCAGAGTCGATCGCTCAGGTTCGTGCTGAAGTTGCCAAGATGGGAATCAGTTTCCCTGTTCTCCTCGATCAAGAAACAAGAGCTGTCTCGCTGTACAATCCGCGGACGAGCGCGCCCTACAGCGTGCTGATCGATCGCAACGGCTTCATCGTTGCGCGCAGCGAGGGCTACACGACTGGGGACTGGCGCAATCTTGAACGAGAGATCCTGGCCGCGCTACATCAGCCGTTTTAGGGCAGTCCGCCAGCCGCGACTGCTTTGCGCCGAATGCCGATCACGCTGAGGACTGGTATTCCTCCGCTGTCGACCGTTTCCACTGTCTGGCCATCCGCACTGACAGCGCCTTCGCTCACCTTTGCCCACTGCCCATAAGGCGCCCACTCTTCCTGAATGCTGACGCCGTGCACTAGGAACTCAACCGCGGCGCCCGCGGGCCACTGCTTGAGATTGAGTACCCGCATTTTTGCTGGGGGGCAGAAATGCGTCTCAACGGGCGTTGTTGCCACCACGAGTTCGAGCGAAGGGTCGATCGCTCGAGGAGCACCGCTCAATGGGACAAGCGCTGCCCGAAACGTTCGGTCGCGTTCATCGAGGTAGGTGAGGACATCGAAATTGATCTTGGCGTCTGCCGTTAACTCGAGGGTGGCGGGGCCAGAAGATGAACTCGCTCCCGCCTTCAACCGTTGGCCCGTTTCCCTTCCCGGTAACTTCACCGTGAGCATCTCGCCCAGAAAATGCTCCGGGCTGCCCGACAACCCGAATGCAAATTGCGCGTACCCGAAGCCGGAACCATACTTAAATGCTGGCTTCAGGAGTGATGCTGCGGGCCTCACGTCAACGTTCCCAGCCTGGTCGGTCATAGCGTTAATGCACAGATCGAGCCCGCACACCTGCGCCAATTCATCCGCTGCCGGATTGCCGTCGGCATCCACGACCTTGGCTGTTAGCCGGTCGACGCGTACCGGATCTTCAGACACCGCGAAGCCCGCACCCTTACACTGCCCAGAGCTAGTAGAAGTGACCGCTCGTGCGCCTCCCGTCAATCCATCCGTCGGCACGCCGGAGCTTTGAACGCCATCCCTACAGGCTGCGAGCATACCTGCTACCCACCCAATACAAACTGCGCGCACAAGCATGACGGATGAAATTCTCCTACAGGCGAGTACTAAAGTCGAGCCGCGCTCCCTCAAAAGGCCCAAGAACCCTGCACACTCCGGCCACGCACTGCAGGCCTCCCCGACGCTGGCCAGCGAATAGCGACAGACTCGAATCCGCTGCGAAGCGATAGGTGAGCTGCCCGTTGAAGTAGGTATCCGGCGTTCGCGGATCGGTGTCGTAGTCAAAGCCAAAGGCTAGTGACAATTTAGACCAGGCTATTCCGCTCGACTGCGTACCTTGATAGTAGGCGTGTCCTGGACCTCCGAAGGTCTGATACCTGCGGCGGTACCAGCCCTGCAGACTGAGCGACCAATCCCGTGCCAGCCAGCGCGAGACTTCATACCGCACGTAAGATTCTCGGTAGAAAATCTGGGTCGTTCCACTCGTTCCACTCGTTCCACTCGTTCCACTCGTCCCACCCCCGGCCACGCTCAGCTCGCGATCGGTGTCATCGATGCGTGCCCCCACGGTCGCCTGAGCCCGGCTCCGGCGCCTTTGGGAGGCGATCTCAAGCCCCACAGCCATATCCCAGACTCGGTTGAGGTTGCTGTCCGCAACGTGGCAGCGCTCGTTCGCGACCGATTCGGCCCAGCTACTGTAGCGGCCCAACCAGGCAAAAACGGACTCGTTCTTGCCAACTTGAACATCGGCTTTCGCACGCCCGCCCGTGACACAGCTTCCGAATCCGTTGAACTCCGTGTCCACCCAGAATGCCTCGGTCGTGGGGGGCGCGCTGTACTGAACGGAACCGAACTCAGGAGCGCGCGCGAGGTCAACGTTGCCAAGCAGCGGGAAAAAGCGCCGGAAGCTCTTGCCCTCGACCGTCACGTTCACGGGTGCCAGCAACAGCGTTAGAGCTCCGTAGAGCGCGTGACCCTCTAGGTCGGTATCAGGCGCCTGACTATGCTGAAGCTGCTGTCCTGCTCCTTCAAGGTAGAGAGCAAGATGTTTGCCCAATGTGGGCACGTTCAGCGAGACGCTTCCCGTGCGCAGCGTGTCGGCGGTTCGCACAATGTCTGCCGTCAGTGCCCGCTGTCGATCCAGAAGTGAGCCTTGGACGGCGAACTGGAACTCCTTGTGGGAGACTTCGATTTGGGCGCCAACCAGCGCATCCGGCGCGTAGCCTGGCATGGGCTGGGGCACGCTGAAGCTGTCGATCGCCCGAGGCATGAGTGCTTCCGTCGTTGCGAAGAAGCCTGGTGTTACGGATCCATTCACGCCCAAGTATCGCCCACTTGACTCATCAAGGCGAAGCGGATTCATGCTCCCTCCGACCCCCGTCAACTTCAACTTCAGAGGGCCTTCCTGAACACGCGCGGTGAGCCTGGAGCCGCGAATCGTCGTGTCGCTGGAAAGCTCATCCGCCTTGCGGACGCTCAACACGAGGCCGCGGCCAAATTGTGCGTAGAAGTCCCCAACCGTAACCTCGAGAGCCTGGGTGTCGTAGGCTACGTAGTACTTGGCAGGGTAGAGCCAGTTGATGTAGCGCGTTGACAGCTCTCGGTCCGCCTCCAATACTTTCGTTACGAAAAAGGCTCCGGCATCCTCAGTCACGGCAGCTGAGGCACTGCCAGCTCTGAGACGCAGGAGCTCGAGCCCAGCCTCCACCGGGGTTGGTGCGGAATAGAACCACGCCGTATCCATGCGAAGCCCCGCCCGCCAGCGCCCGGAGCTGGCCTGCAGGTTGAGCCTATTGAACCAGACCCCCCAGTTATCATCGAGAACGCTTCCAACGGCTGCGGGGCGCGTATTTCGATTGTCAGTATTGTAAATGAGACTCGTCTCGCCTGACAGGTCCAAGCGGACCGGTTCCTCTCCCACGCCGGCAACCTCCGACGCTTCTACCCCCGTTGCGCCGAGCATTCCCGCAGCGGATACCAGACACCAGAGGAGCCGGAGGCGCAAACGCTGGTCATCACCACAAAAGCGCGTTCGGCGTACCGCTAGAGACATCGTGGTTGCTTCGACGCCTTAAGGAGGGGACGGACCTTGAGCCAGCTTGGCTCGAATCGTCGAAAAAATGAGCTCACTCTGATCGCCCTCGAAGCGTGCCAAGATCTGCATGTTCGTGGTGTCCACCAACATATTGAAGGGCTGCACGCTCTCTCGCGCATACTTCCCCATCACGAAGTCGGGATCTCGCCCGAACGGAACATCTACCTCGAACAGCTTCGCCCAAGTCTGAATGGCCTGCACGGAAGCTGGGTTGCCGGCGGCATCCTGGAAGAACAACCCCAAAACGGCGAGCCCCTGGGGGCCCAACTCGTCGTGCACTTGCAGCAGAGACGGAGCGCTCTGCGAACCGCCCCACTCCGCCCGACAGGCCGAGCACCAGAGCGCACCTGTGCTGATCAGGAGCACCCGTGGGCTCGACTTGCCACTCGGATTGTAGAACCGGGAGAAGCAAACCTCTTCCAACTGGGCCGGTTCGAATTTCGCCTCTACAGGATTGAGCCAAGCCTCCTTGAAACACGCGTTTTCCAGCGTATCCCCAGGCTCCGCGCCGTAAGGCAGATGGGGATAATCTGAGGCCGGAGCGACAGGGCGCGCTTGAGCGATAGCGACCAGCAGCTCGGGCGGGAGTTCAGGGCCGCCCGATCCGCATGCCGCTGTGGCTGCAACGAAGCCGATGCCGAGGAGCAGCGAAGATGTTGGGCGTGGTGGGAAACGGCTCATTGGGACTTTCTTCTGATGGCGAGGCGCGCTTGACGGAATCCCTCTCGCGGTCTAGAAGCTCCTACATGAGGGGCGTGGTGGCAAGCGTGAATTGGAGCAAGTTGAGTGCTGCTGGTTGCCTAGCGTGCTTGGCCGCTTGCGGCAGCGAACAACCCGGCGCTGCGCCCGCAACCGGTGGCGCTGCCATGACCACGGGCACCAGCTCCCAAGCTCCGAACTCGCCGTCCTCTTCGCAATCCTCTTCGGGCGGCGAAACCAGTGGGCTCGTTGCTGCCTATATGCGCCCAGCCGTGCGGGATACAGGTCTTGCTGCGGGACGCCCCCCTAGAGACCTGAAAGAGCGCTCAACGTTAGAGGGGGAGGCAACCTGGGTGGTCTCACCGGATGCTGCCTCGCTGGCCGCGGGTGCGTCGGCGTGTACCTACACTCGCTCCTATAAAGGCGTCGAGATCCACCCCGGCCCTTGGGTGTGCCCGGAGTGCGAGGTGGTCTATCGAGCAGAGGCCACGTTGGTGAGCGGGCTATCGTGTTACCTGCAGTGGTTTGGCCAGTTCCCGCCGAGTATCGAGTTGCTTGGCTATGGGAAGGGGGCTTGGTATCGCGCGTCGCATAGTCCCATGTTTTTGCAAGGCACAGCGCAGGCGGATACGAGCAGCGTCCGCTGGAACAACCAGACACAATTTGAAACCCCGTTTATCGCCACTGCAGAGGTCAACGGTACTTTCGTGGCGGGTCATGAACTTGCCTGGGAGGATGCACCCCTAGTACCGCCCGCCAAGTATGCCTGCGGCTGGCCAAAGGCAGACCCCCCAGCCTACACGGGCGACTATTCGCTTGCTGTTGGCAAGCAGCTTCCCGATGGCATTTTTAAGGATGCGTGTGGGGAGGCCGTGCGGTTGCACGATCTTGCGGGCACGTACCTCCTGGTGGAGATGGCCGCCGTCGACTGTCCCGCGTGTCGGTCCATGTCGGAATACCAGGAGTGGTGGGTGGACGAGTTGGCAAGCGTTGGGCTCAAGCTTCGCGTGGTGACGTTGCTCGCCCCCTCGCTCGCTGGAAGGATGGACACGGCCGGCACTGAAGTGTTGAAGCTGTGGAGCAGCACATTCCAGCTCAACGACCCAGTGCTCGGTGACCGCATGTGGGGCCTCAACGTCATTGGCCGCGCTTACCCAGGCAGCGGCTATCCTTCCTTTGTGCTCGCCTCCCCGACTCTCGAAGTCATCGATGTACCGGCTGAAAATGGCTGGTTCCCGGTGAGGGCCGCTCTTGAAAAGTATGCCGGACTTCAGCGGATCGAGGCGGAGTCATTGGTCGAACGCAGCCCAGGCCTGTTCACGCTCCGCGGTGGCTCTGGCACGAAGTTGGGAGGCGTTCCGGCCTCAGATGCCTGGGCTGGTTATGGAGAGCTCGATTTCACGGGCGTCACGAAGGTGAGTGCTCGCGTCACGAGTCAGAAGAACACCGGCGATATCGAGCTGCGCCTCGACAGCGCGACTGGGCCTCTCGTCGGCACGCTGCATGTCCCCGCCACAGGCGCTTGGGAGACATACGCCACCGTGGACACCAGCCTGACCGGAGCCACCGGACTCCACAAGCTTTACTTGGTGTGGACGCGTCAGACGGGCCCTTTCGGCGACATCGATTATTTGTTGTTGTCGAAATGATGGCAGGCCGCTGCTCTGAACGCTCAGTCGGTTCGACCTTCTCAAACCACTCAAGCATGGCAGCAAGATCGGCGCTCAGCCGCGCCGTGGCTTCAGCTAAGGCGACGTTGTCCCCTTCCGCAATGGCTAACGGTCATTTCGAGGGACAGGCGCTACAGCTTGGCTACCCGCACCAACACGGAGACGGGCTCCTTCACCGAGCCCGGGCGAAAGTTGTGGACCTTTTCGAGGAAGCCGCCGGTGATTTGGTAACCGCGGGCGACTAGCAGCATCCCCTCTGTCATCCGCAGATCCTCCGCGAGCACCATCCCGATCCGAAGCGAGCTCAAAGCGAGCTCCTTGATTTCAAACTCCGGCCCTTTTTCGGTGCGAAGCTCCGTCAGCGCGTCGAGGATTCGCGCTTCGTACTGATCGACACGCCCGCGCATTTTACCGAGAGCGAGCGTTACGTTGCTGTCCTCGGCGATCAGGGCGTCAAAGTCCAAAGCCACCTGCAAGAGTTGAACGCCTGACAGAACAATTGCCTTTTCCGCCTCATTCAGCCCCTTTGCCGAAGTATGACCTAGAAGAATCGCACGCACCAGCTCGAGCCGTGGGATGTTAGCTAGCAGCTGCTCTGTCACCATCGGCATGCGAGCTACCATCGCTTCTTCGTCGCGACTCAAGACTTGACCCCGAAACACCTTTTCCACCGTCTCGCCCGGCAGAGCGACGGCGCCCAACTGTGACAACATGGCTGCCACTTCTACTTGCCAACGCTCTTGCAATACGAGCTTCTCGGCGAGCTCACTCACCAGCTGTTTCACCCGCATGGCACGCCCGAACGGCAAGGGGTGCGTCAACGCCAAAACATCCACCAAGGTCTTGATGCTTCCGTGCAGAGTTTGCTCGAGGAGCACCCGTTCGCTCGTGATCAGCCGATACTGCTCCACGCCAGCTTCGACAGCCGCGAGCAGCAATGGCGGGGGGCATGGTTTGGTTAAGAACCGAAAGAGCTGACCTTCATTCACCGCCGAGATTGCGGACTCCAAGTCCGCTTGGCCCGTGAGAAGCATGCGCACTGAGTCCGGTCGAAGCTCGCGGATCTTTGCCAGGACCTGCGCTCCATTCATGCCAGGCATGCGCATGTCAGAGATCACAACGGCAAACACGCCCTCTGCCTGAATCGCTTCCAACGCCTGAGCCCCACCCTGGGCGCTCACGACGTCGAAACGCCGCCCGAGGTGCAACGCCAACCCTTCAAGCACCTTGGGCTCATCGTCGATGCAAAGGATCCGCGGCTTGGCTTTAGCGTTCACGGCGTGCCTCGCAGCTCGGCCTGGAGAACTTGGGAGTAATTCATGTTTTGCCTGTTCTCCGTTGCATGATTTGAGTGGCCTTCTCCTGCCAGGACTGGAGCTCCGCGCCAACGCCCAACTTCTCGAGCGCGGACACGTCCAGCGCACTTGTGGCCACGGAGCGGTGCGGCGACGAAACACTCTCCACCAGGGCGTCGGCGACGTGCACGGCAATGATGAGATCTGCATCGCCCGAAAGCGCCGCTTCGGGCGTGTGGTGGAAGGCGACTGCGGTGACAATCGGCAGCGGAAGGCCCCAAGTTCCAAGCAAGAACGCTCCGACATCCGAGTGCGACACCCCGAAAATTTCCTTCTCCACTACCCAGAGCGCTCGTTCTGTCGCGGCGGCCTCGGCAATCGCCTCGCTAAACTTCTGCGGAGAAGAGAAAGCCAAAATGAGCTTTCCCGTGTCACGCAAGAGCCCGGCTGTGAACGCGTCCTCACTCCGCGTTCCGTTCCGCACGATCTGTTTTGAAATTTCTGCAACAAGGAGAGCATTGTCTTGGAAGGCTTCGATGGAAAACCCTTGAACCTCCGTAGATTGACCAGCAGCCGCGAACACCTGAACGGACACCGCCACAGCTTTGATCGTTTGCAGGCCTAGATAGCTCACGGCTCGGCCAATCGAGGCCGTTTTCTGCGGAAGTCCGAAGAAAGCGGAATTGACTATCTGGAGCACCTTGGCCGAAAGCCCTGGATCATTCTCCACAATCTTCGTGACCTCGGCGAGCGAAACATCCGGATTAGCTAGAGCGCGAGTTAATTCCCAATAGCTTGCTGGCAACGAGGGCAAACTATCGAGCTTTCCAACGAGCTCGCGAATCTTGGGATCCACGAGCACGTCGCGCAATTCGCAAGCGCGCTGTATGACGGCGCGTAGTGAATCTGCCTGCGCAGGCTTGGCCAGGTACTGATGAGCCACTGGCAGCGCACGCAGCACCATATCCTGCTCAGCATGTCCGGAGAGCACAATTCTCGCCACTGCTGGGTGTCGCTCTTTGACGGCTTGAAGGAACGCAACACCGTCCATGCCAGGCATCCGCATGTCCGAGATAACCACATCAAACTGGCGTTTCTCGAGCTCCTCAAGCGCCGCTACCCCGCCCAGGGCAAAGACCATATCCCACTGACGTCGCTCCTTGCGCAGAAGATCGCGAAGCCCATCAAGGATCGGCTGCTCATCATCAACGAACAAGATATGTTTCACCTGGGTCAACCCCTTCGTGAATTCCGATTTGTCATTGAATTCACCCGTACGGCACGTCCGCCCGCACTCATTAGCGGTCCACTCACGGAAGTAGGGCTCTGTCGGCCGGGACTATTCGCCGGCGGACCAGCTGAGGGGCCAGGTGAAGCTCACGACGCAACCCCGCTCCCCAAGGCTCTGGATGCGGATGCTGCCTCCGAACGCTTCGACGGTTTTCTTGACGATGGCCAGGCCCACGCCGCTTCCCTCAACGTCATCCCGTGGCCTCAAGGTGGTAAACAAGTCGAACACCTTTTTCTGGGAAGATTCGGGAATGCCAGGGCCGTCGTCGGCGACCTCGATCCGCACAAAGCTGCCCTCAAGCTTAGCTTCGACGGAGATCGAGCCCTGCTCGCGATCGTGATGCTTGAGGGCGTTGCCCACCAGATTTTGGATGATGTGCCTGAGGGGCACGCGGGGCGTGCTGAGCTCAAGCTCCGTGGCTGGCTTGTGGATCGTGAAACCCGGAGGCGGTGGCAACATCGCGAAGATTTCTTCAAGCAGCTGCTCTAGGCGGAAGGGCTCCGCAGCTTCGAACTTCCTGCCCGCTCTGGAGTACTCCAAGAGGTCGTCCAGCAACTTTTCCATGCGCCGCAGCCGTTGCTCGAGCACCTCAAAGTGGCGCAGGGAAGCGGGCGGCAGCAACGCCGCGGCATCTTCTCGGATCCAATTGGCAAGGTTCTGCACATCTCTCAGCGGCGCCTTGAGATCGTGCGAAGCCACATAGGCAAAATCATCCAGCTCCTTGTTGGAGCGCTCGAGATTGGCCACGGCGATAGCGAGGCGTTCTCGTTCGGCCTTCAGCTGCTCCCGAACCTGCACCTCGGCTGTGACGTTTTGAAATGCGGTGAGTAAGGTATTAGGAGCGATGCGCTGTGCCGAACCCCGCCACCACTTGGGCGCGAAGCGCGAATCGCCGTATTCTATTTCCCAGGTCGCAGGCTCGCCGGTTTCTAGAATGGCTTGGAACATTCTGCCGAAGGGTGACTCCGCCAGATCTGGAGAAACTTCGCTCCAAGTCTTACCGTCGTCCTGGGACAATTTTTGACCGGTGGCTTCATCAGCTGCCTCATTGGCAAACAGCTGGAGGAGTGACCCCATATCGCCCTCGCGTTCCAGCCGCTGAATGATGAGGCCGATAGGGGCGCGCCGGATGGCAGACTCGAGCAGCTCGCTGCGAGCCTCGTCGGATTGAATGAATAGCTTCATAAGGCTTCGTTCGCAGGTTGGTCGAGGGCCTGCCGAACGGCAGCCAGCATGTTTTGTGGGGAAAACGGCTTTTGCAGATACAGCGTACGATCTCCCGCGACCCTTTGATGGACGCCAGAGCCGTCGGTGTACCCAGACATGTACAGTACCGGAAGGTCTGGGGAAGTTTGGCGCAGGCGTTCAGCAAGCTTGGGGCCAAGCATGTTGGGCATGACCACATCCGTCAGCAGCAGCTGAACCCGGGAACGCGTGTCCCCTTCATAGAAAAGGCGGAGTGCTTCGTCCCCACTCCCGGCGACAATGAGCTGATACCCACCTCTCTCCAGGATGCGCACGGCGGCAGCGCGCACATCTTCGTCGTCCTCCACTAAGAGAATCGTTTCAGAGCCAGATTCTGAAGCCACTCGTGCCGGCACCGCGAGGCTAGCTCGTTGCCGCGACGTCTTTGGAAGGTAGATCTTGAAGGTGCTGCCGTGATTGGGCTCGCTATAAACCCAGATAAAACCATGGCTCTGCGTGATGATGCCGTACACCGTCGAAAGCCCTAGTCCGGTTCCCTTACCTGGCCCCTTGGTCGTGTAAAAGGGTTCGAACAAGTGGAGCCTCGTTGGCTCATCCATCCCTGTGCCGGTATCGGTGACGGCGATCAACACGTATTCTCCCGGCGGCACCTCGACGTCCTTGGTACTTGAATACTCGCCGCCAACGTGGATATTTGCTGTCTCCAGAGTGAGCGTGCCGCCATCAGGCATCGCGTCGCGTGCGTTGATGGCCAGGTTCAAAAGCACCTGCTCAATCTGGGAAGCATCGGCTTCGACCAGCCACAAATCTTCGGCTAAGGCTGCCTTGATCTGAGTCGCCTCGCCGATCAGGCGCTGGAGCATCGGCAATAGGCCCTGAACGAGATCATTGAGACTGAGCGAGGCTAGCTGCTGCACCTGCTGGCGGCTGAAGGCCAACAGCTGCCGCGTTAAGCCTGCGGCTCGCTCGGCCGCATCGCAAATAGTCCTAACATCCGCATAGGCCGGATCTGTCTCCTTGAGCTGATCGAGCCAGAAGGCGGCATAGCTCTGGATGACGGTGAGAATGTTGTTGAAGTCATGGGAAATGCCGCCGGCAAGCAGGCCCACCGCTTGCAACCGTTGGCCTGCACGGAGCTTTTCTTCCAGCTCACGCTGCTCGGTGACATCCCTCAGGATTGCAATGGCCTCGTTCTCTGCGGAGCGCGCCATGCGGACGTCGTAACTGCGTTGTTGGCCATCTGCGGCCATCACCCTGAACTGGGCGGCTCGCGCCTTGGGCTCTGTTCGCGCCTCGGACTCTGTAAAGAGTTCTTGCAGCCCACGCTGCAGCGTCAAGGCCGCGGCTTCCGGACCCACCTCTCCGAGGGCGCGCCCGACGACGTTGAGCTCAGGGCTGGGCGGGATGGCATTGTTGCCCACGATATAATCGATGTATTTGCCCTCAGGGCTGAAGCGACAGATGATATCCGGGATGGCCTCTAAGAGCGCTCGGCTGTAGGCGCGGCTTTGCTGGAGGGCGGTGTTGAGCGTTCTTCGCTCGATGGCACCTTGGATGGCTCTGATCAGGTTCTCTCGGGAAAGCGCTTTTTTCGCGAGGTAATCCTGCGCTCCAAGCTTCATCGCTTCGACGGCCACCAGCTCATTACCTTGACCGGTGAGCAGCACCACAGCCGCTCGACGCTCAACGAACGCGCTCAACGCCTCAGTGCCCGTGCTATCGGGCAAAAGATAATCCAGGAGCACGCAGTCTGGGTCGACTTGATCGAAGAGGCTGAGCCCTCGGCTCAGGCCGTCGGCCTCGACGATCTCAAAGGTGTTACCTAGCAGCCGCATCACCGCTTCGCGGTCCACTGGATTGTCGTCAACGATCAATAAGGACGGCTTTTGCTCTGACACCGATAACCCAAAACTGCCTATTCAAACACCACGACGCCTCAATGCACCGGGGGAAACTCCACGATGCGCCAGTAGCGATCGAGCAGATCAACTAAGTTCAGAAATCCGGGGCCAACTTGGCTCTTGACCAAGTAGCCGGCAACGTGAAGATCATACGACTTGATTTTGTCCTCATCACTCTTGGAGGTGGTGAGCACGAACACGATGCTATCCTGCAACCGCGGATCGGCGCGGAGCTCGGCCAGAAACTCGTGGCCGTCCATGCGTGGCAGATTGAGGTCCAGTAAAATGAGAAAAGGCCTAGCTATGCCTGCGGGTGCTGGCTTGCGGAGGAGTTCCAGAGCCTCGACGCCGTTGCGGGCGACACGGATTGGATTGGCGATTCGCTGCTGCTGAAACGCTCGCTGCACTGCCTCGATGTCCACCTCGTTGTCTTCGACGAGCAACACGGTAACGGTTTCACCCATGACAAAAGCCCCCTACCAAACCGCCTCACCAAAGCGCGCCGTCGGTTTGGCGAAAAAGTAACCTTGCAGCAAATTGCATCCTAAAGAAAGGACGGTATCCCGCTCCGCCATTGTCTCCACCCCTTCGGCAATCACCTTCATGTCCAGCCCTTGGCAGAGACTCACCATTGAGTGCACGAGGCGTTGCTTGGTCGGATGCTGGTCAATATCGCGTACGAGCTCCATATCCAGTTTGACAAACTCCGGTTCCAGCTGCACCAAGGACGTTAATCCGGCGTAGCCCGCTCCGATATCATCCACAGCTACTTGGTAGCCAAGCTGGCGCAGCTGCTCGACCTTATGGCGCACGTCTGCCACTTCATCGAGACGCGCCCGTTCGGTCACCTCATAGACGATGCGAGAGCTGTTCATCGGTCTCGGGGGCGCCTCGAACAAGCTCACATCGCTGAGGTCACTCGGATGCAGATTGACGAATAGATGAATCTCTTCGGGCAGGGTCTCTCTGGCCTGGTGGGCTAGCTCGCGCACTCTCCTGCTCAGCGTGTGCGTGCTCTCCAGCCGTTCTGCGGCGTCTAAAAGAGCTTTGGGGTGGGGCAAAGAAGGCTCAGCGGAGCGCATGAGTGCCTCGTAAGCGAAGATCTTCTTCTGCTTCCAATCCACGATTGGTTGGTAGACGAGAAAGAGCTTCTCCAGGCCCACGAGGAAACGGACCTCCAGCCCGGAACGATCGCCGAGCGCAAGCGACTCGCCCGCCATGACGTCCTGGATTTGGCGTCGCACCGTCGCGAGGCGATGCATTCGCTCGGCATGCCGCACGGTCTGCACGAACTCTGCCGGATCCACGGGCTTGGTGAGGTAGCGAAACGCGCCAAACGTGACGGCTCGTATTGCCGTTTCTAGCTCCGGCGCACCCGTGACCAGGATCACAGGCAGATCGAGGTTTTGGCTGCGAACTTGCCCCAGCAGCTCGATCCCGTTCATGCCCGGCATGTTGATATCGCTGACGATCACGTCGGCAGCGTGGTGCCCGAGCGCCTCGATGAGTGCGGGGGCCGCACTGAACGAAAACACTTTGAAGCCTTCACGCCGCAACAACCGCTCGAATGCCTCGCGCAAGGCGTCGTCATCGTCTACGAGAAACACCGTCCCGGGCGGTGTTTCTGATTCACTCTGTGGAGGCTGCATATTTGGAAGCCGATTCAACCTGCAAGAAAGCAGCCGCTGGTTAATCAGGCTATGGCTATCCGAGGGCACCGTCAACCCTAGTTCCGGCCATGCACCACTTGGATAAGATCGCGTTTTTTCTAGCTAAATTCACGTTGTACGGGCCTGAGCCGGATACGGGCCTAAGCCGGAGTTCCTTGTGAATAAATTCGAGGCGCCAGCGGCCGGGCGGTGCCTGGCGCAGAAGTTCTGCGAATCGGTTCTCAACTTTCGCGGGGGTTGTGCCGTTCAGTTAGATAACCCCAACCCGTCCAAGACCCGAGCCATGACCCAGTCTAAACGCCCTCATTCGGCCACCCAACAAGCGGTATCACTGGAAGATCGGAGGGATGAAGCTGTGCGCTCCGAGATTTCAGACGTGAGCGATAAGATCCACGAGCTGAACAATGCGCTGTCGTGCATCCGACTTTACGCGGGCTTCGTGGTCGAGGACTGTGAGCCAGAGAGCTGCTGCCGTCGCGATGCGGAGGTGATTGCCCGGGCAGTCGAGAAGGCCACGGCGGCGCTGGCTGAGTTGTCCCAGCTCACCCGGCCCGCAACCTCTGGGAGCTGGCCCATTAGCCGAGCCAATAAGCGCTGAGCTCTCTCACGTCGCCCCCTTGCCGCAGCCATGGATGGGGAGTCGAATAAAGAACGTCGTCCCCTGCTGAGCTTGGGTGGTGAACGAGAGCTTGCCGCCGTGCTTATCCACCACGATATGGCGCGCGATGGCGAGCCCCTGGCCGGTCCCTTTTCCCACCTCCTTGGTCGTGAAGAAGGGATCGAAGATGCGCGGGCGAATTTCTTCTGGAATGCCGTTGCCGGTGTCACTGATGGAAATGACCACCTGCTCGCCCTCCTGCCAGGAACGGACGCCGAGCACTCCACGCTGCCCTGTCACTTGGTGCACATCGGCCATGGCATGGCTGGCGTTGACAATGAGATTCAAGAACACCTGATTGAGATCTCCCACATGGCAAACCACGTTAGGTAGCTCGCCCAGGTTCATCTCCTCGTCCGCAACGTACTTGAACTCGTTTCGGGCAATGATCAAGGTGCTCCGTAGGCCCCGGGTGATATCCGCGGGCATCGCCTCCTTCTGATCAGGGTGCGCGAACTCACGCATGGATTTTACGATTGTCGAGATTCGTTCAAGGCCGTCGACGGCACGCTCTACCGCACTCGGCATGTGTTCCACGAGGTAGCTCAGGTCTATCTCATCTTCCGCGGCGCTCAGGACTGCTTGCAGGGCCTCGCTCTCCACCTTCCGAATTTTCTCGACCAAAGCCAGTAGATCCGAAGTGGCCTGCTTGACGAAATGCACACTATCGCTCACGAACTGCACCGGCGTATTGATCTCGTGCGCAACGCCGGCTGCGAGCGAACCCACGGACGCCATCCGATCCGCGAGGCGCAGCTGAGCCTCCATGTGCTTGCGTTCAGTGATATCCCGAGACACCCCCACGACCATCGTAATCTCGCCCTCGGGGTTGACGATGGGTGAGCGCACTGTGTGCAAATGCACAACGCTGCCGTCGTGGGTTTCGACCCTCTCATCTGCGATGTCAAGCGGTTCCCCTGTTGCGAATACAGGCTTGTGCTCGCGAAACAACCGCTCATGCAACTTGCCAGCTATGCCCGCTTCTCCCGCAGGATGGGCACTGAGCCCTAGGCCATGCAGCTCTCTGTACGCCCGGTTGGCCATGATGAGCTGCGCCCCAGGGCCACTGACAACAACGAGATCGGAAATTGCGTCGAGAACCTGACAATATCGTTGCTCGCTTTCGGCTCTTGCGAGCTCACTCAGCTTCGACTGCGTCACATTGTGATGCGCGACAACCAATTGGTTCTGAGCGCCGACACTGAGCCTACTAGCTGAGCAGGTCCACCAGCTTCTGTCCTCTCCAAAGTGGCAGGGATAGTCGAACTCGAGGCGAGGGATGGCGCCGGACAGTAACTCCTTAAATCCAATTAGAACGCGCTCCCCGTCCTCAGTGCCTTCGCAAACAGTCAGGTAGTTCTGGCCTTCACACGTGGCTTGAATGTCCGCCCCATAGTTGGCGGCAGCCTCCCGCCATGCACGATTGGTAGCGACGATCGTGCCTTGGGCGTCGACGATCGCTACGCGCGCCTCGAGCGCATCCAGCGTGGCGTTGACCAAGCTGAGGCTTGCCTGCTTTTCGAGCTCGGCCTGGCGTAACAGGCGGCGCTGAACATCGTTCTTGTGTCGGTGCAACGCCAACTCCGCCGCGATGTGGAGTTCGTGTTCCACGAACGGCTTAATCAGATATCCGTAGGGACCAAACTCCTTCACCCGCTGCAGCGTGGCGTTGTCAGAGAGCGCTGTTAGGAAGATGACCGGCACATCCATGAGGCGCATGAGTTCGGTTGCGGTTCGGACGCCGTCGAGCGGCCCCTGAATCACGATGTCCATGAGCACCAGATTCGGCTGAGTTTCGGCAGCGAGGATGAACGCCCTGGCGCCCGAATCCGCGATGCCGACCACGTCATACCCGAGCCGCACCAAGCGGTTACGGATGTCTTGGGCAATAATGGCTTCGTCTTCGACGATCAGGACGCGCGCCAGAGGTTTCGACTCAGGGGCGCTCAGGGCTTCAACGTTCCGCATACTCGAGCTCCTGGCAGGTGAGAGTGAAACGAGTTCTTGGCCGCGTTTGGACCTCAAGATGGCCTTTGAGCTGTTGGGTCAAGGTATTCACGAGTTGCATGCCCAAGGACTGTGCGGTCTCTATATTGTAGTCTGGAGGCAAGCCGGCTCCGGAATCTTCCACGGTCAAACACAGACCTCCTTTTGGCCGTGAAGTCACTGAGACGCGTAGCCGGTCGGGAGTGCCGTCCGAGTGACCGTACTTGAACACGTTCGTGACCAGCTCGTTCAGAATGAGGCCGCAGGGCATGGCCGTTTCCACGTTGAGTTCCACGGGCTCCAAATCCAGCTCTAGGCTTGTCGTACTCCCTAGCTCGCAGCTGCGAACTAGGTGGGAAATCAAGGCCCGCGCATAGGAGCCAAATTCCACGCGGCCGAACTGCGTCGAATCCTGCAGCATTTCGTGGATCAGCGCGATGGACCGAATCCGCAGATTGCTGTCGAACAGAACCTTATGGACCGACACATCGAGCGTCTGACTCGCCTGGAGGGCCAGGATGCTGGAAATAATCTGAAGATTGTTTTTGACTCGATGGTGCACCTCTTGCAGCAACACCTGCTGGCGATGAAGCGATTGCCTCAGGGCAGCTTCTGACTCGAGGCGCGCGGTGATGTCGCGAATGGTGAAAGTCAAAAGGAGGCCATCGGGAGCATGAATCACGCCGGCTCGGACATCCGCTTGAAACTCAGATGAGGACTTTCTACGCGCTGTTTGCTGGGATTCTGTGGGATGTGCCTCCGCTGCAAGCGCGTCTGCGGATTGCTGCGCGAGCGAAATGCCCCGAGCGGTTTGATGGGCTGGCAGGAGCAAGTCGATGTTCTGTCCCGCTAGCTCTTGCCGCGAGTAACCGAAAATCTGTTCGGTTTGTTGGTTGACCAAGAGGATTGTGCCGCTGGGATTGCATTTGACGATGGCGTCCGCCGCGAACTCGAACAGGTCCTGAAACCGCTGTTCGCTCTTGCGCAACCGCTCTTCGCTTTCGTGCAGAGCGCGTTCTGCAGCTCTTTTTTCGCCACGCGCGGCGGTTTCTCGCAATCCGCGTTCGACGGCCGGCACTAGCCGCCTCAAATTCTGCTTGAGCACGTAATCGTCCGCTCCGGATTGCAAGGCGGCAACGGCGCGCTCTTCGCCAATGGACCCAGAAACGATGATGAAGGGGATGTCCTGCCCGGAGGCCTGCAGCAAGCTGAGGGCTTGGCTGGAATCAAAGTTAGGCATTTGGTGATCCGAGATGAGCAGATCCCACGGTTGGTCACGCAGGTGTTCTTCTAGGGCCTCAGCGTTGTCGACACGGCGAACGAAGCATTCACGAAAGGCTTCGCTCAAGTGGCGGGCTATGAGTGCTCCGTCGAGCTCGGAGTCTTCCACCATGAGGACGCGCAGGGGGGCGCCAGTGTGCTCACCCGTTGCGGTCGTTTTTGCCAACGGGCTGGTGGTACTGGCGGGCAGCGCGCTAGGCTCGCGCACGGCCCAGACGGCAGACGTTACCTTGTCACCGATGCTCTCTTCGCCATCGGCGAACAATTCGCCGAGCTTGGCGACGAGGACTCCGGCGCGGCCTACCGCTCTCATGGCTCGCTCAAGATCCGGCTCCGCGACGTGATCCTTCGGCAGTGCTTCTTGGGCGAATCGGCCGAACGCGGTGACGGCACTCAACGCGTTGTTGAGTTCATGCAAGACCACATTGGCCTGCCTCGGTAAGGTTAGAAGGTGTTTCACAGGCCGATACCCGTGCATTACGTCCCAGGGCGACGTTCATTAAGGCCCGGCGAAGCTGGGCTGCTCTGGCGCGTGATCGGGGCGGATTTCGCTGCTTCCTTCAGCAGCAAGCGCGTCACCACCAAGTTTGAGTCTTCGAGGGGCCCAGCGCGCAGCGCCAAGTCAAAGCGTTCGCGCAGGACGTCGACGATGGGGTGATTCGCAATACTCCGCGAGGTTCACCCTGCTGGTCTGCCGCCACGCTTTCGGCCTCGTCAACTGCGGCCATAGCGTCATGAGTCGAGTTCGGATCCTGGAATAACGCTTCCCGTCAGACGCTTCGATCACCACTTCAGCCAACGAGGGCCTTGATGACCTCCTCGAGCGTCGTGGTGCCTTGGACGAGACGGTCGCCCTTGGGTGTTACCTTGCCGGCACCAAAGGCTGCATACATTTCTGCGAAGCTTTCGGCCCATGGCGCCGACATACCCGCCTGCAGCATCGCGCCCACGTGCTGTTCGGGTGGGATGTCCACAATCTGAAGTTGCTTGCCGAGGGCACTGCCCAGCTTTTCCGCGAGCTGCCGGATGGAGTACGCGGGGCCCACCAGGTCAATCGTTTCCGCCTGGGGAGCGAGCAAACATTCGGCCGCTAACACGCCGATGTCCTGGGTGGCGATCATGGGCATGGGGTAATCCTGCGACGGCGTGAAGTTGGGGAAGATGCCCTGCGCTTTGGCAGGGGCCAGCATGTTGCCCACATTCTCTTGGAAATAACCGGCGCGGATTGCGGTGAGCTGGGTCCCCGTTTCGCCCAGCACCTTTTCCAAGTAGTTGAGGCCGCGAATCGGTCCCGTCCCACTCTCAAGCTCGGCGCCGACGCTCGATAGCATCACGACGTGCGACACCTTCGTATGCTTCACCGCTCCGGCAATGGCGTCAGAGGTGCGCTTCTGGTACTCGAAAATGTGGGCCGCCCCGAAGTCGGGGGGAAGCAGCGTGAAGAACCCTGTGGCGCCCTTCAGCGCAAGGGCCAGAAAGCTGGAGTCCGCAAGCGAGCCCACGGCCACCTCCGCTCCCTTGCTGGACCACGCTTTGCCCTTTTCGGAATCGCGCACAATGACTTTGATGGCCTTGCCCTTCGCTAACAGCTCGCTTGCGACGACTGACCCGACATGCCCTGAAACACCCGCTATGACGTACATGAGAGAACTCCCTGTTGATGGACCGGATGCCTAGAGCCGGTCGGACGGAACGCAAGCGGGCATCTCGGGCACCTGCGCATCCCCCGCGGATCTAATCTGGACCGCTCTCGCGCGTTCGCGGCACCTAGCTGTGCCCATGACAACCTCTGGCTCGGCCTGGATATTAACCGGTTTTGTGCTCATTTTCGGCTCCGGCTGCAGCGCCGAGGGGGCCAACGGGCGCCCAAGAACGGGCCCCAGCGGCGGCGCAGGCCCGGGGATGGACGGCGTCTTGCCGGGGACGGCGCCCACGGGGAGCACCCCGGGTGCGGTCCCTACTCCAGGTGCGGTCCCTGTTGGGAGTAATCCGGGCGGAGTGGCCGTGACCTGTGACATGGGCGCTGCGCCGGGTGTATCGCCCCTGATGAAGCTCTCGACGGTGCAGTACCGCAACACAGTGCGCGATTTGCTGCAAGCCGTCGGCGCGGATGCGGTTCTCCCCGCGGTGCAGGCCCTCACCGCCTCGATTCCCGACGACAGCCTGACCCATGGCTTCCGTGGGCGCGACAACCGGACCGCGATCGAGCAAGTCCAAGGCTATTTCAATGTGGGTCGGGCAGTTGGGGACGCCCTGGCCAAGGACCCTGCTCTGTTGGTCGCGGTCGCTGGGTCGTGCGCAAGCGGACCCAGCTTAACGGCTGTGTGCGTCGATGGCTTTCTGGACCGCTTCGTGAGCCTCGTGTACCGGCGTCCGCTGACGGACATGGACCGCGCAACCTATCGGGCGCTGAACGACGGCGCACGCACACCGTCGCAAGCCGTTCGTGCCATGGTGATCGTTGCGCTTTCCTCGCCGCGCTTCGTCCATCAGGTTGAAATCGACGGCTCCTCAGCGGCAACCTCCACAGATCTCCTGCAGTTAACAGCCTACGAAATCGCGTCGCGCCTTTCCTACACGTTCTGGCAGAGTATGCCGGACAGCCAACTCCTGGGCGCTGCTGAAAACGGCTCCCTCGCCACCGACGCCGGCTTTGCACGAGAGCTCGAACGCGTGGTCTCCGATCCGCGCACGCGCGAGACGTTGTGGAGCTTCTGGAACGAGTGGCTCCTCCTCGAGAAGTTCACCGGGTTCGAAACCACTCGACCAGGTTTGCAAGCCTTGGCGGCGGGGGAATCCTTGGGCGCCGCAGGTCACGACCACTACCGTGACATGGTGCAGGAAGTGCGCGACCTCTCGGAGCTGTTCACGTTCCAGGGTACCCGCACGGCCTCCGAGCTTCTGACCACCAATATTTCAGTCACTCAGTCTCCAGATCTCGCGCGCCTCTACGGGGTTCAGCCGTGGACTGGCGCCGGCAATTACCCAACTTTGCCGGCAGGCACGCGAGCCGGGCTCTTCCAGCGGGCGGCGCTCCTGGTCTCGAACCTCGAGCAGACCAATCCCTTTCACCGCGGTGCAATCGTTCGCCGGTCGCTCCTGTGCGACGCGCTGCCGTCGCCCGATCCCAATTCGCTGCCCCCAGGCTCGCTCGATCCCCCGCCACCGAGCAGCGCCCAAACCACCCGCCAGCGCTTCCAGGCAAAGGTGGACGGGAAGGCCCTGTGCCAGGGTTGTCACGGCGGCTTCAGCGACATCGGCTACGTCTTGGAGTCCTTCGACGCGCTCGGGCGTTACCGCACCACCGAGAAGGTCTTCGATGAGCAAACCGGAACGCTCTTGGCAGAGCTTCCTCTCGACACGAATGCTCTGGCAAAGGTCACGCCCGATGATCTCACCCCCGTGGCGACCGCGGCTGAGCTCAATCAGCGCCTCGTGGCAAGCCAGAAAGTGGAGGCTTGCATGGCACGTCAATACTTCGAATTCGCTTCACGCCGCGCGGTTGCCGATGCCTCGTTCGACGCCTGCGTGGTGCGGGACCTGGCAGCAGGTTTGAACGATTCAAGCATCGGCTTGGCCGGTGTGGTGAGACGCGTGGCGACCGTCTCGAGCTTTTTCCAACGAAAGGTCGGTCCGCAATGATGGGTGTGGTTCAAAGCCGGGTTTCTCGGCGTCTGTTTTTGAGCGGCGCCGGCGGCGCGATGTTGGCGATGCCGTTGCTCGAGTCGCTTCTGTCCAAGACGGCCCAGGCTCAAGCTTCAGCAGCGCCGAAGCGATTCATCGTGATGAAGAGCTTCAGCACGCAGCTCATCAAACAGTGGTACCCGGGCTTCACCGGCAACGGGTACGCACTCAAGAACTCCAAGTATCAGGGCAGTAAGGCCGACGACACGACGCTGCTCACTCAGAAGCTCGTCGCGGGCATGCCCTACACCTGGGCGCCGCTGCGCGACTTCGAAACTCCAACGGGGATTTCCGGCATCCTCGGCCCCAAGCTCAATCCCTTCCTGGACAAGTTAACCTTGATTCGAGGTTTGGATTTCCTACCCAGTGTGAATCACAACTTTGGGGGCTTGCTCGGCAACTTCTCTTCCTGCACCAATGCCACCCCTTGTGATGCCGACTCACTGATGGACGTGCCCACCATCGATCAGGTGCTGGCGTATTCGCCGAAATTCTATGAGGGAACCCCCGGTCAGCGATCCCTGCATATCTCGCAGGGTGTCGTCGATTCCATGGCGTACTCCGATGGCGGGCAGCCAGGCGGCGCCGTTCAGCAGCTCAAGGCACGCACGAATCCGCGCGACGTTTTTAACGATCTGTTTGCCGGCGTGACCGTCCCCGACGCGAACGGGCCGGCCATAGCAGATCCGGACCGGCTCCTGGTCGACCAAGTCATCGCGCAATATCAGGCACTCAAAGGCAGCCCCCGCTTATCCGCCGAAGATAAGCTGAAGCTCGATCAGCACATCAATCTTTTGGCTGAGGTGGAGGCCAAGCTCAGCAGCACCACGAAAATGGCGTGCATCAAGCCCGCCGAGCCGGGCTCGCTCGATAACAACCCCGCTACCGATCCCACCGATATCCTGAAAAAGTGGGACCTTTACCTGGACCTAGTGACGGCAGCCATCAGCTGCGACCGCACCCGCATCATCACCCTCGGCGTGCACAAGGCGTTGGGGCCGGGTCCGGATCCCAACGCCACCAGCCTGTCGGGTCACTATCACTCCGAAGATGCGAGCGGCGGCACTTGGCACGGGCTGGCGCATGATTTTGGCAACGCGAATTCACGGCGCATGTTGGCCGGCATCAACAGGTGGATCGCCGAGGAGCTCTTCGCCAAACTGGTGGAAAGGCTCGACGTGCCTGAAGCGGGCGGCAAAACCCTGCTCGACAACTCGCTCGTCTATTGGGGAAACGAACTGGGCTTCAACCACATCGGCTACAGTGTGCCCTGCTTGCTCGCCGGCAGCGCTGGCGGATTCATCAAGCCCGGGCGCTACTTGGACTACATCGATTGGGACGGCCAAGCGTATTTTTCTCAAGAAGACGGCAATGTGATCAAGGGCATCCCCCACAATCGCTTCTTGGTTACCGCCCTTCAGGCCATGGGTCTTTCTCCCGCCGATTACGAGCGCGGCGGACAGCCTGGCTACGGCTCGACCAGCACCAGTGGCCGCGACGGAAACCTGTGGCCGGTCGACTACGACCCGAGCGCCATGGGACAGATCCTGCCTGGCATTGCCTCCTAGGGCGGCGCCCTGCGGTGTGAAGCCGCGCGTGCATCAGCGCTGGTAGCGTCAAGTGCGTCAGCCATGTGCCGGGTGTGATGCGCGCGCTGATCGAACAAAATAGCAAAGTCTGTGGTTCAATCGACGTGGCGTTGGCACCGAGAAGATGTGCATGCTACTGTCCCTTAATGCGCGCCAACGAGCTCAGGATATTCAGAAGCTTCGAAGAGGCTGATCGTGCGGACAGCGACTACTACGCGTCGCTGAGTGAGCAAGAGTGTTTGGAGATCCTGCTTGATCTCGTTGCGGCGTATCGGGAGTCTGTCGGTGAAACTGCAGAAAGACTTGAGAGAGTTTATCGAGTTACTCAACTCGCGGCAAATTGAGTATCTCGTGGTTGGGGGCCACGCGGTGGCGTACCATGGCCATCCGAGATACACGGGAGACATCGATTTTCTCGTCCGTCCAACGTCTGAAAATGCTGCGCGCCTTCACGCCGCCTTAGCCGACTTCGGGTTCGCATCGCTCGGACTCCGCGTGGAAGACTTCATGGGGCCCGGGAACATCGTCCAGCTGGGGCGACCTCCCAATCGCATCGACCTCTTAACGTCGATATCCGGAGTTGAATTTGAACAGGCGTGGAGGTCTCGAGTGACATCCGAACTCGACGGGTTGCCGGTATTTTTCTTAGGCTGGCAATCCCTGATTGACAACAAACTGGCGTCAGGTCGGGAGAAGGACTTGGCTGATGTTTCTAAGCTGAAAGCGGTCGCTGCGGCACGTGAGCGACCAAGGCGAGACAGCTGAGCGTGCCCTTCGCTTCGACGCTTGGGGCAGGTACGCTGGGGCAATTGGGTTAGAGCGGGAATCACCTCCCCGGAAACCCCACCTCCAGCCACACCTTGGAGAACATCGTATCGCCCTGACCGAGCTGGCCTTCCTCTTGCGCCGCGAGGGCGCGGTCATAGCCGAGCAGCGCGCGCAAGCCCCAGGGCAAGGAGCAAATCCAGTGACGCACGGGTACGCGCGGCAACACGTGCTGCTCCATGTGGACAGCGGTGTCGGCCATGCGTCGAGCGAGGCAGGAGGGGCAAAATCCGCGGCGGAATGGCCCGCTTGACGATGACCATGGTGAAGACCACGAGCGCCGCTATCGTCAGAAGCGCAAGTCCAAGGGACGCCAAGATACCGAGCGAATCGCCTTCAGTTTTGTCTGCCACCAGGATCGGCAGCATGACAAGCACGAGCACGGTGAAGATGTTCTCGACCAAGAGCCAACCTACTGCCGCGTGCAACGCGTCGTGATCGGCGAGCACGCGTAGCAGCACGACCGTGCTCGCGACAGCGACGGCCAGCCCAAGTACAACCCCCGCCGTTAGCGTCCAGCCAGCGGAGCGCGTAATCAGTACACCCAGGCCCGTCGCCACGGCGATCTGAACGACGAGTTCTGGAGAATTAAGAGTCATGGCTACAGGTCTCAAATGCTAGCCCAACATCCTTGGCTACCTGCTGTCTAACGCCACGCTCTGCGGCAAATTTGGAGCGTGGCGGAAAATTTGTCCGACAGCAGCGCTTTGTTATGCATTTTCATCATTACGATTCTTCTCAATTACTTCATTCAAAAGGTCTTCATAAGTCAGTATAGAAAACATTCCCAAAGACGTGCGAAGTTGACTAGAGCAATCAAATATTTGCTGTTTTCGTTCTTGGTCATGCAGCATTCCCGACAGGAAAATACCGCAGGAAGCAACAGCGTAGCCAAGTTCGGTGTAACATACATATATACCAACTGGTTGAGGTATGCCTCCAAGAACAGGTCGGCCTGCTCCAGAATAATGGCCTGGAATTTGCCCCGGAATGGGATGGGTGCCAACCTCACACAATTTTTGATATCGACTCTCACCTATAGAGAAGTTGGCACCACATTGTTCCAGCTTCTTACGCACCGGCGCAGGCCCGTACTTGTTTAGCCGCTGCTTCTTAGTACTTCGTCTCCACTCTTCGAACTCATCTTTGGAAGAGGAAAAAAGGCGAAAAAGATCTGCGATTTCTCCAATTCCTCTCGTAAGCATTAAGCTCTCATCATAGAACGCAGATCTGATCAGATTAGTGGCTGCCATCGCCTGATTTGTGACCCGACCAACTAGCCACTCAAACTGGTGATCACCACCGTGGCACCCCCATGAACAGCAACTTATTCTGAAGAGAATTGACAATAGTGTGCCGAGATTATCGACTGTTGAAGGCAGTTTTTCGCCTGAAAACTCTGAGAATTCGTCAGTAAACTCACTACATTGATGCAAGCTTTTCTGGGATAGCCGCGATGAGGCGGATGATGAGGTCGCGGGGCTCAAGCAGGATAGCGCGCGTGCCATCTTTCCAAACGCTCTTGAGAGTGAGCTCGAGCTTGCCATCGGGGCGGAGTTCCAGGCGGTCCTGAGCGAGAGGAGTGGGGCTTGGTCGGCGCGGTCCCCAGAGGCGGCTACTCCGCGCGCCGCAGCGGCGTAGCAGGCGGCAAGGCCGGGCTCATCGGAGCAGACCTTGGGCGGCTCGTCGTCTTGCATTGCCGGGTCGAGGGAGCGGTCGTTTGCTCGGAGGATTCTCTCGATGAGTTGTGCCGTGCGGCGGGCGATGTCGGCGACTTCGGCATGGGTGGGCGTTGGAAGAATGTGGAAGACAAGAGCATCTTTAGCGTCGCGGACAGTGACGCCGTCTAAGGCGAGAACATGGGAGGGCATGTTGAGCCGGAGGGCACTGTAAGTTCTCTGCACAGCGGCGATGGCGCCTGTGTGGGCGTCGGCAACGCTTTGAAGGTCGAGAATGGCTTTGGCTCTTTTGCAGCGAACGGTCGAGCTCGTGCACGAAGGCGCTCACGACAAGTGCCGCGAGGACGCGGTCATAGCCGAGCAACGCACGCAAGCCCCAGGGCAAGGAGCAAATCCAGTGACGCACGGGTACGCGGGGCAGCACCTGCTGCTCCATGTGGACAGCGGTGTCGGCCATTCGGCGACCGAGGCAGGAGGGGCAGAAGCCACGGCGCTTGCAGGAGAGAGCTACGAGTTGCGAGTGCCGCAGCTGCGGCAAAGCTGCATGGGCGTGCGCAGGGTGAGCCACAGCAAAGCGCCATGGCTAGATGCGTGCCGGCGGTGGAGCAGCGCGATATCCGGCAAATGGGCTTAGGTCAGGGGTGGCCGAACTGGCGGACAGCGTGGCCGTGGCCAGCGGGCAGCGGCCAGCGGGCAGAAGCAGGCGAGGTCGACTGGCCTCGAATCTTAGTTCCAATTAGCGACGGCGCAGCTCCATTGAGAGTTCAGTAGGCATCGGCGTCGAGGGCTAAGGCGCTAGGCAGCGTGAGCGACACTTTGGAAAGCACATGCTCATCACCCGCCAAGTAGGCGTAGCGGATCCAGTTGGTCATCACGCGTTCCACGTACCTTCGTGTCTCCGGTTCCATCTGGATCCGCCGTTTGGAACGACGTCGCGGGACATACGCGCAACATGAGCTCGCGAGCACGTTCCTGACGGGAACCCCCGTTCCCCGCAGCACCAACTCGCGCCCGCGACCTTCGAGTGATTTCGCCCGCAGCCAGCGCATCCCATACGCAGCGCGAGCACGGTGCGCGCCGCCGGAACCTCGCCTCGCGCTTCGCCGACTTGCCCAATTCGCTACTACGACTGCCTGAATGCTCCCCGTCCAGCTCGTCTACCACACTGCCGCCTTCGCTAAGCGTTCGCGCCTTCTTGCGGATGCACGCCTCCGGAGCGTCCCATTGGTCCAACGCTTTGTTGGACGGTCGGCGCTTGGCCATGATCGCAACGAGCCCTCGTCTCGGCGGCGCCTTCGCGGTAGGCTGCGCGTGATGGAGGAGGCGCCGTGACTACTGTGCGGGTCGGGGAATTCGAGTGGGACTCGGACAAGGCGGCGCGGAACACCAAGAAGCACGGAGTCACGTTCACCGAGGCGATGCAGTGCTTCCTCGATCCCCACGGCGTTGACCTCGCGGACTCGAATCATCCCGGGCGCATCCTTCTTGTCGCAGTTTCCCGGGCTCACCGCGTCCTCTGCGTGGTCTATGCTGAGCGCCTTGACGGCGCTATAGTTAGGCTCATCAGTGCCCGTCGGGCGACGCGCCATGAAAAAAAGATCTACCAGGAATACCCGTGAGCCCTCCCGCGCATCTCTTCGTGAGATTCCGGAGATTGATCTCAGCTCGGCGCGCGTGCTTGGTCGAGGTCGCCTCGTCGAAAAGGCCCGCCGCTCTTTTGATAGTCTGATCGTTGACAAGAGAGTTCTGAAAGCGCTCGGTGGCCAAGACGCCGTGATCGCCATCCTCGAAGTACTCGCCAAGTCCGTGCAAGCCGGCCGTCGCCGGCGCCCCGCGGCCTAGCGTGCTCGGATGGACGCGGCGAGGTTCTTTCTCATGCCAGCGCCTCGAGGTATGGCCGCATGACTCGCTCCACGCGGCAGATGCGTGCGTAGTGAAGTAGGCGCTCGGTGGTTGCACCTCGGCGCCTGCGCCAGCTGCGCAGTGCTTCGAGAGCAACATCCGTTCCGATCTTGTTTCGATACTTGAACGCGTCGGCGACGGACTTCTCGGCACCGTAGACTCGCACCACGTTCCCACCAAGAACGGGCGTGTCGATACCACTCATGAAGGCCTCCCCAGAAAACCAGTAGACGTTGATCGGTGGGTACTCGAGCCGTGGTCTCTCCGAGCCTCGCGCGATCGCGACGTCGACCTCGTGGGGGATCTGCGTCGTGAGCTCATGAAAAGCGAGCGCCGAAATCAGGCACACGACTCCATTCGGAATCCGGGCGGCCACCGTTACCAAATCTGGCGCCGACAGGTCCGGAAGCGAGGCGAGGCGATACGTGCCGCGGCTCAGCTGCTCCAGCACCCCTTCGTCACGCATGGCATACAGGGTGCTCCGGCTCACCCCGGCGCGTTCAAGAAGGCTGCCGCAGCCTTCTTGAACCGATCATCCATCGATACAAAGTACCATCAGTTACTAATAAGTGATGGTACTTTGTCTAGTACAATACGCGCTAAGCCAGGCAACACGAACGCAACACGAGCAATCGAGGCCAAGAAATGCGCGGAAGAATGGCCGAACTCATCGCACGCACCGGGAAACCTGCTCGAGAATGGCTTTGGCTCTTTTGCAGAGCGAACGGTCGAGCTCGTGCGCGAAGGCACTCACGACTTGCGCCGCGAGGGCACGGCCGCTCCCTCGACCCGGCAATGCAAGAAATTGTCAGCGCTTTACAGAATTCTAGCCCTAGGTGTGGAGCACCGCTCCCGACATTTGAGTCACGGTACTTGTTGCACCACCATCGCCGAGGAGCCCCTGAATCTACGCCTTTTGGCCCTTGGCGAAGAGCGCGAAGAAAGCGCCCCGCGGGTCGATGCACTGCGCGATGACGTCGCCACCTGGAACGTCCATGGGGCCGTTCATGACCTTGCCGCCAGCCGCCTTCAGATAAATCTCAATCATTGCAAGCAGTTACACGCACTTTGACAGAACTAACTTACAATATTAGATTTGTCAGATGTACCTCCAGCGCGCGCTACGCCCCACTCTCGAACTCGCGCTGCGCAGTTTCCCTGCAGTGCTCCTGACTGGGCCGAGACAAGCCGGAAAGACGACGTTCGTTCGCCACAGTCTGCCAAATGCATCCTACGTGACCCTCGACGACCCAGTTGTGTCGGCTTTCGCGCGTGATGATCCTCAAGGCTTCTTGCAGAGTCACAAGACGCCCCTGATCCTTGACGAGATCCAGCAGCTTCCCGAGCTCCTGCCGTTTCTCAAAGTCGCGATTGATGCCAATCGCAGTCAGAAGGGCCGTTTTGTTCTCACGGGCTCACAGCAGTTTGCGTTGATGCAGGGCGTGAGCGAATCCCTTGCAGGGCGAATCGCTACACTAGATCTTCTGCCGCTCGGTCGCCTTGAGCTTGAACGTCACGCTGCCCCATCGCTTGCAGAGACAATCTGGCGTGGCGGTTATCCAGAGCCCGTGCTCGCCCCGAGTATGCGTTCGCTCTGGATCGTGAGCTACCTCCGCTCCTATCTTGATCGGGATGTGCGTTCGATACTCAAGGTGGCGGAACTGAGGATTTTTGAGCTCTTTCTGAATCTAGTCGCAGCCCACCATGGTCAAGAAGTCAATCGGGGCAAGCTTGCCAGTCAGGTGGGTATTTCTCAGCCTACCGTAAAGCGTTGGCTGAATGTGCTGGAGGCGTCCTATGTGCTCTATGGGCTTAGGCCGTACCACGAGAACCTTGGCAAGCGTTTGGTGAAGTCACCGAAACTTTACTTTTTGGATAGCGCATTGCCTTGCCACTTGACCCGGCAACCATCCGCGGTGTCCGCGCTCGCTGGTCCGCTCGCAGGTGCACTGTTCGAAGGCTGGTGTGTTTCCGAAGCAGTTAAGCTGTATGCTCAAAGAGGCGATGAGGCCGCGCTTTACTTTTGGCGATCACACGACGGGCTTGAAGTAGATCTCTTGGCGGTGGCTGGTGCGAAGGTGCTCCCGATCGAAATCAAGAAGACATCTAGCCCGACGACTGTTCACGGGGCTGGTCTCACACGGTTCTGCCAATTGGCTGGCTCACGGGCGTACGGAACTGGCTGGGTGGTGTGCGATATCCCCCGCTCCACCAAGCTTGCCGGGGGCCATGAAGCGATCCCCTGGCGCGAATTTCCAGGCCGCTTCGCGACATTCTTGACTCAAGGTTAGTTCGACGCCCTCGATCTCCAGCGACGCGGCCGAGAGCGCTCGTCTCCGGTCAAAGCGGGCCTCGATCCGTCTCATCGTCGCGTCCGTCACGCCACGATGAGACGGATGATGAGCAGGAGCCGCGCCAAGAGTAGGCCAAGTAGCCGATCACGCTCTGCACCCTCCGAACCACGTCACCGAAGCCCAGGCAGTGGTGAACCAGACCCAATTGCGGGCCAAGAGCCCACGTTATGCAGGCACCGATAGATCTCCGCACTGAGGTGCTCCCTTCCAGCAAAGGGAGCAGCATCCCCAAGGGCAACAAGAGCCCGGCGTCAGACCCTCAACAGAACTTGAGCCGGAGCTGCCCGAACGAAACCGGTGGTGGCGTCGGAGGCGGCTGAGGAGCAAGCCCAAGCTTAGCGAGCAGTGCGGTGGCAGCTTGTTGGGAGGTAGCGGCTTCGAGCCAGCGCATGGGCTCGCCGCAGCGGACACAAGTGTCAAGATCTGCCCAGAACACATGAGCCAAAAGCCAGGCCCAACGTTTACGGGAAGGGCGGCTGTCGTCAGTTTGGGCATTGAGCTTGGGGAACAGAAGCTGGTCGCCGGAAGCAGGAGGCGGCCTGAAAGCGGCAGAATCCTGTGGAGGCTTAGGGACTACTTCGGAGCGGAACTTGGAGTGGCTTGAGAGGACGCCAAAATAGCGCACCAGATGAAAGCGCGGAGGTGGGATGGCGGCTCGGCTGCTACTAACAGCGCGGGCCCACTGACTAGCGTTTCGGGTTAACTTTTGGCTTTGCGTCTCCAACGAGCTTCCTGTACGCCGCACGCACCGTCTGACGAACCCAGTCGCTAACGCTCAGTCCCTCGTGTTCCGAGAGCACGTCGAGCATCCGGTGTTCCTCTTCCAGCAATCGGACGTTCAGGTTGCTTTGTCGCTTTCGTTCGACCATTGAGAATTGAGTGTAACGCCATCGGCATTAAGAGGGGAACCCCCAATTGCCCACCCCCTGTCAATTTCCTCACGCCGGGGCCAATGGCCGATCTCTACGGCTTAGCAACGCGCCTGGGCAGTTCGATCCAGGCTCGAACGTTGTCTTTCGCGATCAATTGCGACGCCTTGTGTCTGCCCGAAAGATTCACGACCTCGTTCGAGCCGATCTTGCGGCATTGCACGACGACGCGTTCGCCAATGAGTCCGTCGTTAGCCTGATGCCACTTAACGTCGTGGGGGGCCTCTATAGCCTTCACTTGAGCACGCCCTCGCCAACGAGAACGTTTGTCATCTCGAATACAGCCAACGCGTCCACAGAAAGCGCCCCGGCCACATCCGACGGGTACAAGCTCTCCTCAGAGTGTGCCCTGTAGTATTCGAGAACCTGTTTGCGCAGCTCAGCGGAACTCAACTCCTTGAGGGCGACCTCTACAGGCTTCCAGTTCACGGTCTTGGCCTCCAACGCTTGGATGCGCATCTCGAGGTCCACTGTTTGGTACTTCCGAATTGCGCGCAGCTGCTCAGCGAGTTGCAGGACCTCCAATTGGAGAAGAGCGGCCTTCTCCACCAGCTGAATGCGCTCCTTCGTTTGGCGCACGATGGCGTCGATTTCCGCGTCAAGCTTCGGCGGACCGCGCTTCCGCGAGCGACGTGCGGGCGCTCCATGGAGGGGCGCAACAGTCCAGGCTTCCTTGGCCCAGCCATGAAACTCGTTATCCGCAAGCCGTTCCTCGTACATCACTTAACCGCTCCCTCTGTTTAGGCTCAGGCTAAACGCCAAGTCCCTCGCCTCGTCCAGCGAACCAACCTTTTCGCGCCGTCGGTGGGATTCGGAGTGCTCCACATGGTCCGGCGTCTGAGTGATCCGCAGCGTGTAGTCAGGCTTTTGCCCCATCGGTTTGTCGTTATAGGTTACTGACGTCGTTCCTCGATAGAGCTCGCGGGAGCCCACCTTGAAGGGCTTCTCGAAGAAATCATCGTCGCCGGCCAAGTGAAAATGCGATGCATACGAAACGTGCACCAGGTGGATCGCCATAGCGTGAAGGGCAACGGCGTGTAGCTTGGCGCCGATTGTCGATCCTGGCATTTTTGGAAAAGGCGCCGTCTTCCCCTTTCGGAACTCGAACGTGATGTGAACCCGATGCTCTGGCAACCTTGTAATGATAACAGCCGCTTCGGTATCCGTCCTGACGGTGCCCGCAAAAAGGGGGCCCTCTTGCTCCGTTCCACGTCCGAAGAGCTTCGCAAAGTGTGCCTTGGGCAACGCCAGATCCACGCAAAACGAAAACCGAGCGAACTTCTCGCGCTGAGTAGCATCCAGGAGGACAAGCCCCTGCACCGCCGAAGATCGGCGTATTGGCGACTTCGAGGGAGCTTTAGTGAGCGTCTTCCGAGCTGCCATTGTAGATGCTCTCAAGTTAGTGTCTTTTCTGAGCAGTGGGCAACAGCGGACCTAGCTGAAGCGCTGGCACGATGTTCAGCATTCCACTTTTGCCACAGGCGAAAGCGACGTAAGCGCCCCGGGGCGGAACCTGGGGGGGGGTAGGTCGCTCGCCACGAGGCGCGAGGTATGTAGCGTGGGGCGTGGCAAGTCGCTCAGGCCTACCTGCGCCACTTATTGCCCCGCCACTGCGTAGTTGGGAACGTGCTTGCTGCTCGTGCGATTGCGCCCGAGCTTGCCGAGCTGGATTGTCTTATGCTCCGGTCCCGCGCGCTTGGGAGATATTGGTGGACTGATGTCGAACGTTCTAATCGAGGGTTGGCAGGATCAGCGTAACCCGCAGCCCGTGTCACTGGTTGACGTTATGAGACGTCATGCCGGACTCTCTTTGCCCGAAGCCAAGAAGTTGCTCGATGCGTTTTCTGAGCACGGACAGGTTGTCCTGAAGCTTGAGACGGCTGAAAAAGCGAAGGCGTTTGTTGAGAATGCTCAAGCCATCGGAGCCGTCGTGCGCGTGGTGCAGAGCGATGGATGATTCCAGGAGGGTGTAGTGGTTCAGCAATCTTGACACCCAGAAATGACTGAGAACGTTCCTCTCAATCAAAACTCACCCCGCCATGATTTCCCTCTCTTTCGTCCCATCGCCAGCACAGGTACTCGCCAGAGCGTAGTAGTTCTTGAAGGCGCCGTTGTTTTCTGGGGAGCATAAGACATTCGAAGTGCCAAATCAGTCGGAAGTGAAGAGCAGAAGCAAGAGCACGCCATCAAGCCCACGGCGCTCTGACTCCAGCTCACCACGTCACCGAGGCTCAAGGAACGGTGACCCCGACGCAAAGCGGAGCTCAAAATCCCACTTCACGCCCGCGCAAATAGATCTCCGCACTGAGGTTGGGGACTCAAGAGTGGCTTGAGAGGACGCCAAAATACCGAACCAGATGAAAGCGCGGTGGTGGGATTGCCGCGATGAGGCGGATGATGAGGTCGCGAGGCGGAAGCAGAATGGCGCGGGTGCCATCTTTCCAGACGCTCTTGAGAGTGAGCTCGAGCTTGCCGTCGGGGCGGAGTTCCAGGCGGTCCTGAGCGAGCGGAGGGCGCGTGATATACCTGTAAAGGCGCTCCAGCTGGCGACGGTCACGGCCGTCGACGCATTGGCGAGCGTGGAGGTTAACGCCGCGGACTTCAGCGATGGGGTCGTTTTCGTCGTGAATTTCGCTGACAGCCGGTGCGGGCGAGACGAGCAAGCGGAGTGGGGCTTGGCCGGCGCGGTCCCCAGAAGCCGCTACTCCGCGCGCCGCAGCGGCATAGCCGGCGGCAAGGCCGGGCTCATCGGAACACAGCTTGGGCGGCTCGTCGTCTTGCATTGCCGGGTCGAGGGAGCGGCCGTTTGCTCGGAGGATTTTCTCTATGCGCTGTGCCGTGCGACGGGCGATGTCGGCGACTTCTGAACGCGTGGGCGTTGGAAGAGTGTGGAAGATGGAATAGAGGGAGGCTGAAGCCGACCGAAGCGCTCGTCGGCTGCAACGCTTTGTTGGACGGCTCACGTTCTAGCGAAGGTAGGCGCGCCGGATAACGTCGGGGTCTTGGCGAAGATCCACAACTGCAAGGATGACGTCTGGCTCGGTTGCCGAGCCCGCGGTGAAGAAGACCCCGTAGGGAAAGCGGCGCGTTCGACTTCGTCTAGAAACGCAACCCCGAGGCGAGGGTCATAATCCCCGTAGTAGGCCGCGGCTGTGAAGACGTCATCGTGCGCGCCAGGTGTAAATACAGGCTCAGGGCGCATCAGCGTGGACGTTCGGAAAGCTCACGCTCGATCTCACGCCGCACTTCTGACCAAGGGCGTGCAGCAGCCGGGTTCGCTTGATGCGCAGCTAGGCGACTGTGAAGGAGATCCCGAAGCTCGTCGGAGATCGGAAGATCCTGCTGATTGTCAGCGATACGGTCCCAGAGAGCACCGACGTAGCGAACTTTCTCATCAGGACTTAGGTCGTCAAAGCCTGGCGGGGGAATGGCAAGCGCGTTTGGCACGTCTGAGCATAGCTCTTCCCCGCAACTTCGACAAACGAGAGATTGATCGCGGCTTCTTGCTCGGACAACTGGCAGTTGGGGCGTCCGTCCAACGTACCGCGCTTCAGCTGCGAGAGCCAGAGGGAGCCTGCAAAGGCGCCGTCGGCACTCGTCTGCTGCAAGCGCATGTTGGGCGGCGCCTCTTGAGTGCCTTTGAGCCGGTGGCTGTTTGGGGCGGATCAAGCGTGCGGAGCGTGATCGGTATGGCGAGATGAAGACGCCCGTGCGCATCCGGTCAGAAAGGAGCTTGTTTTTGGCGTCGGAGCCAAGTCAAAAGGAGATGTCCACACGCTCGACTTTCGCGCGGAAGCTTCGAGTAACAACATCTGTGATGTTTCGCTTCGCGACTCCGGCATCCCCCTGAGGCGGCGTCGTGAGGCGAACGCCAACACTAGTGTGGCCGTTCATGGTTCTGAAGGATACTTGAGCGTCGAGTCCGAGTTCGGACTTCAATGCGCTCGTGGCCCGCTTTGAGTCTTCCATAGAATCCTTGAACCCACCGCAGGCGCTGAAGCCGATCGCCAGTATGAGGAGCCACGCCCCCGTCTGTTTCCAAATCCACATGCCATCGACCGGTCCCTCGGTAAGTTTGGTCAACAACGTGGCTGGCTGCTTCCAACCGGTATAGCCGACGGCGAACAACGGGACTCGCTTGAGTGGAGGCGAACCCATTATCATTTGCGCGCCGAACTCACGTCGCAATGGTTCCAGTTGCCTGGCGGAGCATAAGACAATCGAACTGACAGTCGGTCGGAAGGAGGAGCAGCGCCGAGAGCAGGCCACCTAGCCGACGACGCTCTACACCCTCCGAACCACCTCACCGAAGCTCAAGGAGCGGTGAACCCGACCCAGTTCGCTAGGTGCGCGAGTTCGCTCTCGGTGGTCCGCGCGTAGAGCCCACTTGAGCAGAATACAAACTGGTCGGCAAATCCGAGGATCTGGACCAACACCGCCCCGCAACCCCTGGAGTCCTGCTCAAGCGGCAGCGCGGATCCGGCCTCAACCGTGTAAGTGGCTTGGGGCTCAAACAAGTCTCGATGACCAAGCAGTTCGAGCGAGCGCCGGTTAACGTGAGCGCAGTCTAACTGCGCTTGAAGCGCCTGAATTCGAACGGTGACGGGCTCGCGCGTGGCGTTAGCGAAGTAAGCCACGCTGGAGTAGTGGTACGGCTCGCAGCCTGCCAACAACAGTGGAAGCAGGGAAGCGCACAGCCACGCGATCCACCCTCTGAACCCTTGGCGCGACTTGACTGTTAGCCGGGCCCTCGGTTGATCAAGTCCATGCCTGTTTCTTCCGCCGACCGCGAAAAGACTCTGGATGTGGTCCTGCGAGGTTACGTTGAGCGGATGGCAAGCTCTGAAGTTAGTTTTATCACGTTGGGTCCAACCACTACGCGGGTTACCGCTCAGTTATCCCGAACTGCAACAGTGCGCCATTCCCAGCCTCTGGTCCTGGGCGGACGCGAGGCGCTTCTTGCAACAGTCGACGTGGTGGACGTGAATCAACTCAAAGTCGATCCGGACACTGAAAGGACGCGTGTGCAACTTGTGTTCGTCAAAACCGGCTATGAAGCCGAGATTGTTCGATACGAAGAACGCGGGTTGCCCGTGATCATGGTGGTGGCGCTGGTCACTCCCGCCTCGCAAACCAAAGACGCATTGCCTGACTTCGCTTCCCTGCTTTCGAGCCTCGAGCTTGGCCCTCAACAATCAACAATGAACGGTTGGGATGAAGGCTTTCCTGGGGCACGCCTGACGCTGCCCCCCGGTACGGTTGATCGGTTGGTCGGTAAGCTGGCGGTGAAGAAGGTACCAACGCCTGCGCCCCAAACGACACCGTAACATACTAGGCTGGGGCTTCGAGGAGGGCGCCGCCAGCCACTGGCGAGTTTTCGTGCGACCAGGCGGTTCAACCGGAGGCGTTCCCCTCCTAAACTTCTTCGAGGGTAAGCTCAGGAGCAATGTGCCGAAGATCGCTCGCGTCGCTCGTGACAACGAGCGCACTGTACTTGCGAGCAAGGAGGGCGACGGTGGCATCGATAACGTCGGGGGTTCCCGTGCGCCCGCACAAGGTTCCAGCAGCCTCGGCGAGTGGGCGATCTAGCGCTGGCACGGTTGTGCAGGATTGATTCAGCAGAGCCTGGAGGGGAAACTGGCGCG
>Ga0163155_10000087_pt1 | contig 93885 bp, 90 predicted proteins | sample OliLakLV19SP4G1_FD_148611 | JGI IMG/M metagenome (GOLD analysis project Ga0163155, IMG submission 148611) | Freshwater microbial mat bacterial communities from Lake Vanda, McMurdo Dry Valleys, Antarctica - Oligotrophic Lake LV.19.SP4.G1 | ecosystem: Environmental > Aquatic > Freshwater > Lake >... | reverse complement strand
AGGCGCGCATTGGCATCACCACTCAATCGGAGTGTACGATTTGGGTCAAAGCCACCACGCGCTGAGCGCGTGCGGAGTCATCGGTTTTGGAAATAGGTGCGAGCTTGGTACAATAGACACACCAGAACAGAACTTAACGGCTTTTTCAAAGCCAGAAGGTGGGACGCACGAAGTGCGTCCCAATGGTTCCCCCTCATTTTTCCAAACGAATTCGGATTCCCGCCTTCGGCGGGACGGACTGTTTTTTCGCCAAGAAACAGGTGCGAAATCAGAAGCAATTTTGACTCATAGTATTTGCTTTGATACAAAAAGAATTTTTGCATATTTTTTCTCGTACTATTTTTGCACACATTATCAAGTAATTAACAAAAATATATGAACCAAAAATTCTTTTTGTATGCTCGCAAGTCCACTGATGTCGAGGATAAGCAGGTTTTAAGTATTGACGCACAACTCACCGAATTGCGGGAATACGCCGTTCGGGAAAATATTGAAATTTCCGCCGAAATCGTGGAAAAACAATCTGCCAAAGTTCCAGGTCGTACGTTGTTTAACAAGATGATGAAAGAGATTGAAACTTTCGGCGGGAATATCCTTGCATGGAATCCCGATCGGCTCGCCCGCAATTCGGTGGACGGTGGACAGATTATTTACCTCCTCGACACAGGGAAACTTGCGAGCATTAAATTCCCAACTTTCTGGTGTGATAACACTGGTCAGGGTAAATTTATGCTCAATATGGCTTTCGGACAAAGCAAATACTATGTAGATTCTCTTTCCGAAAATACGAAACGCGGACTTCGCCAAAAAGTCAGAATGGGGATATTTCCGAGCCAAGCGCCAGTGGGGTATCTCAATGATTCGAGAACAAAGACAATCGTAGTGGAAAAGAAAAAATCTCGCATTGTCCGCTTGGCTTTTGAGAGATATGTAAAAGGAAATATGCGACTGGAAGATGTAGCAATCTTTTTGGCGAAATCCGGCGTTACGACAAGAACCGGAAAGAGAATCTCAAAAACCAAAGCGTCTTTTATTCTTTCCAATCCATTTTACATCGGACTATTCCGATACAGTGGTGAAATCCACGAAGGAAAGCACGAGCCAATCATTTCAAAGAAACTTTTTGATGAAGCACAGGAAATGTTGAAGTTTCGTGGACAACCTGAACGAAAACCACAGAACGAACCTCAACCATATTGCGGACTTATTTCCTGTGCTTCATGCGGAATGATGATAACTGCTGAAAACAAAACGAAGCGACAGAAAAATGGCAATGTTCACTACTATGTATATTACAGGTGTACGAAAAAATCTAAAGTAATGAAGTGTAAAGAAATGTCGCTTCGTTCCGAAAAATTAGACGAGCAGTTATCATCCTTAATTCAAAAAGTTTCTTTGCCCAAAGACTGGGCGGAGGAACTTAATCGTCTTGCTCTGCAAGACTACAAAAACTCCGCCCCGTCTTTGACTGCTTGTGTGGAAGAAAAAAAGAAAAAAATTTCTTCTTTGTCGGAAAAGTTAGAGCGACTTCTAAATGGTTATCTTGACCAAGTGATTGAACAAACTGATTACTGTTCACAAAAAGCAAAATTTTTATCTCAAAAGAAGTCGCTCGAAGAAGAAATCTTTAACTTTTCACACAAGCAGAATGATTGGCTCGCACCTTTCCAAAACTGGCTAAAAGACGCTCAATTATTGGACAAAATTGCTTCTGATTCAGACCTTTTTGCTAAAAAGGTCTGTGCCAAAGAAATCTTTGGCTCGCACCTGTTTCTTGGCGAAAAAACAGTCCGTCCCGCCGAAGGCGGGAATCCGAATTCGTTTGGAAAAATGAGGGGGAACCATTGGGACGCACTTCGTGCGTCCCACCTTCTGGCTTTGAAAAAGCCGTTAAGTTCTGTTTTGGTGCGCCGGGAGGGATTTGAACCCCCGTAGGCATAAGCCGACAGATTTACAGTCTGCTGCGATTGACCACTCCGCCACCGACGCATGAAGTGACAAGAAAGACTATATCATGAACGTCATAAGAATATCAAGCTTATCACTATGTATTTCTATACAACTGACGTCGATTTTTTTGAACTAGATGCTCTCACTACTGGTTGACGCGCTTCAACATCGATTTGTCCGTCTTTTAACGTAACATGTGCGATGGATTTTTCCTTCAGAGAGCCACTGATAATGAGCTGTGCAATACGATTGAGAATCTTTGATTGTATTACTCTCTTGAGAGGGCGAGCACCATATTTGGGATCATAGCCTTCTTTTGCAAGTAAGCTAACTACGTCGTCTGAGATTTTTATTCTAATTTCGCGCAGTAGGAGTCGCGCCTCAACACTTCGAAGTTGAATTTCGACAATATCTCGAATAACATCTTCTGGCAAAACGTCAAATACAATAATATCATCTAGACGATTCAAAAATTCTGGTCGAAAATAATCTTTCAAGCTTTCGTGAACTCTTTCTTTTACGCCTTCGTAGTCGTCAGAACCATGAGAGTGCGTAGAAAAACCAATACTTTGCATTTTTTGTATATGCTGTGAACCAATATTCGATGTCATAATAATAATCGTATTTTTAAAATTCACAGTGCGCCCCTTGGCATCAGTTAAACGCCCGTCATCTAGAACTTGCAATAGAACATTAAAAACATCAGGGTGTGCTTTTTCAATTTCATCAAAAAGAAGTACGGAGTAAGGACGATGACGAACTTGTTCTGTAAGCTGACCAGAATCGTCATGACCTACGTATCCTGGAGGTGAACCTATAAGCTTACTCATGGAGTGTTTTTCCATATATTCAGACATGTCTATACGAATAAGTGATTTTTCATCGTCAAACATAAATTCCGTAAGAGCTTTTGTTAATTCAGTTTTTCCAACACCGGTTGGTCCGAGAAAAATAAATGAACCGATTGGCCGATTTGGATCTGAAATACCAACACGAGATCGACGAATGGCATCAGAAATTTTTTCAATAGCATTATCTTGTCCTCGAACACGTTTTTTGAGAAATTCTTCCATACGTGAAAGTTTTCGAGCTTCCTCTTCCATCATGCGATCCACCGGTATTCCTGTCCATCGGGCAACAACTTTTGAAATATCTTCTTGCGTGACTTCTTCTCGTAAAATTTGTCGCTGTTGTTGCAACTTTTTTAATTTATTTACTTTCAAATTTAATTGTTTTTCAGTCGAAGGAATTTTCCCATATCGAATCTCGGCTGCAACTCCAAGATCTGCTTGAGCCTCAGCCGTATCAGCGTTTCTCTTGAGCCCTGAAAGATCTTGTTTAAGCGAACGGATATCAGTGAGAAGTTCTTTTTCGTTTGTCCAAGCAACTTCAAGCTCTTTTGATTTTTCACGAAGCTCGGCTATTTCTTTATTGATGTCACGAATGCGCTGTTGAGCTTTCTTTTTTTGATCGTCAGAATTTTCGGATTGATCAATATCTTTTTTTAATGCCTCTTTTTCAATTTCAAGACGGGTAATCCGCCGATGTGACTCTTCAAGTTCTGGTGGCTTATTTTCAAGCAAAATACGCAATGAGCTCGCGGCTTCGTCGATAAGATCAACAGCTTTGTCGGGTAAATTTCGATTTGTTATGTATCGAGACGAAAGTGATACAGCAGAAATAATAGCGTCGTCTGTTATTCGAACACCATGAAAGATTTCATATTTTGACTTAAGTCCGCGTAAGATTGCAATAGCATCTTCTTGTGTTGGCTCATCAACATATACCGGCTGAAAACGCCGAACGAGTGCCGCGTCTTTTTCAAAATGTTTTTGATATTCTTTTGTTGTCGTTGCTCCAATAGCACGAAGTTCGCCGCGCGAGAGTGCTGGCTTTAGCATATTTGAAGCGTCGAGCGATCCCTCTGTTGCCCCTGCACCTACAAGCGTGTGAATTTCGTCAATAAAAAGAATAACCTCCCCTTTTGCTTGTTCAATTTCTTTCATAATTTTCTTCATTCTTTCTTCGAATTCTCCACGATATTTTGTTCCAGCCAGCAGAAGACCTATATCAAGAGAAACGAGAGTTTTTCCGCGCAGTGATTCAGGTACGTCATTTTTAACGATACGAAGCGCAAGACCTTCAGCAATAGCTGTTTTCCCTGTTCCTGGTTCACCTATGAGAATTGGATTATTTTTTGTGCGACGTGAAAGAATTTGAATGATACGCATAATTTCTGTATCACGCCCTATAACAGGATCGAGTCTATCATCAAGTGCAAGCTGTGTGAGATTTCGTGTGTATTTAGGCAAGACTCTAAATTTCTTCATGACATCATGCTCTACGAGCTCTCCACTTTTGAATTGTTTTAAAATTTCCTGAGCTTGTTTTTTTTGTATACCAAATTGTGCCACAACTTCTTGTGCTATCCCATGAGCACTTATAACCGCCAAAAACAGATGCTCGGTTGAAACAAATTCGTCATTCATTTTTCGAGCAATTTTTGCTGATTCTTCTATCGTTTGAGCTAAATCAGGTGTGAGATATATTTGATATGAAGGGGAAAGAGTGGCTTGATTTTCACCTGTTTCAATACGCTCAAGAAGTGAGTCTGTTAGCGCAATTGTATCGATCTCCATACGTTCAAGAATAGAAAGAACCATAGATTCCTCTTGTAAAACAAGCGCTGCAAGAAGGTGAAGAGGATTAACGTGATTTTGCCCTCTCTCAACAGCTAGTTCATGCGAACGTCGAATTGCTTCTTTTGCTTTTGATGTGAATTGGTGAAGTGGTGGCATAGAATTTAAAAAATTATACTCTCAAAGTTGATGAGCGTGACACATTTATACCATTTTTATATAAAATTGTACAGAAATCTATCGAAAATCTATCGAAAAAAGAAAAGGACATGTGCAGATACATGCCCTTTTTTAACCCAATATAATGAGCCTAATATAGATTATCCATCACGCTGTAAAACAGCTTGCTGTGTAGACTTATCTACTATTGCAAAGATCCCTCTCGACCTTATAAACCAAAACACACTACTGAAAAATAGAAATGAATTAACAACGAGAATCGCTACTAATAAAAAAGATGTCACGATCTGAAGAAGACTCGTAATACTTTGTATATCACTCTGCAAGTATCCAGAAAATAATGAGACATCCAAAGTTATTGCAAAAAGTACATTACTTGCAAGAATAAGAAATGAGGGCAATGAAAGCAAGAAGGCTCTAACTTTAAACGCAAATGCTCTCCTTAATTTCATTTCCAGAAGCTTCCTCAACCTCGGTTCTACTTTTAAATCGTCCAGAGCGAAAAGCATATTTTGCGAAACGTCGACACCTGTCGGGAATCTCGTGGTAACATTCGCAAATATTTTTTTCCCAGTGTCAAAACAATGCTGTGCTGCTTTAAACAATATTTGAGCAAAGAGGAAGGAGACTATAAGTAAAATAAGCACGAAGAGTGGTGTCATGTGTCAAAGAATTGAGGTTAGAAAAATTATTTTATATTATTCTATCAAATAAACTAGAATCCTCCAAGTAAAAAAATATTTATTCAAAATATGGTTGATATGTTTCTGAAATTTTGAAATCGTGTGGTGTAATGTTTTGCAACACTCCGTCCACAAAAGTCACCTCCGCAAAACTTCCACGCATTGTTTCATCTGAAAAATATTGATCAAAAACAAAATTTCCCAGTGAGTATATAATCCAGCCATCACCATAACGTTCCATCTCTTGCACAACATGCGGGTGATGGCCTATTACAACATCTACACCTCCATCTACAAGCTTATGAGCAAGATCTTGCTGTCGCTTATTTGAACGTGTTTTATACTCGTCACCCCAGTGATATGAAACAAATACGTAATCGACAAGCTGCTTCTCTTTTAAGAAACGTACATTTTGAAGAATTATTTCAGTATCAGCATGCGAAAGACCGGGCATTTCATCTTCGGCAAATCTTGACGACGGATACAAGTTTGTGTATGCCAGAAATGCGATTCGCATATTTCCGAGTTCTACTATATAAGGAATATTTGCTTCCTCATATGAACAACCAGCACCCACAGTGCCAATCCCTGCTTGTTGTAATCGCTCTACCGAGTCACACAAAGCGAGCGATCCGTAATCCAAAATATGATTATTCGCTAGACTCACAACATCTATGCCAGCTGATAAAAGTCCAGCGATAGATTCTGGTTCAAACCGAAAAGAATATATGCTGCCCTGATTCGAACCTTGATCTGAAAGAGGCCCCTCAAGATTTGCAAATGTAATATCTGCCTGAGACGTAAATTCTGAAATTCTTTTAAATGGATAGGCCCAATCACCTTCACCTACTTCGTTTACCATTTTTTCAACACTTCTATCCAGCATTATGTCTCCCGCAAGAAGAATGGTGTGCTCATCTGGCTTGTATGGTATTGCTACGGGTACTTCTATAATTTTTGAATGACCATTTGATGTATCATACTGAGAAGATATTATCGATGCTTGTTGCGATATATTTAAAACACCACCTATCTCCACAAGCATCCATGCACCAAAAGATACAACTGCACCTAAAATGAAACCCCCCACAAAACCATATCGCGACATATTTTTAGTATACGTTTTTTAAAGTAAATAATTCTTTAACCTGTGTAAACTGACTCATTTATTTGGCTGAGGATTCGTCGCTAAAATATCGAGCCTTTCTTTCAGTCACGAAAATTTTCTCAAGCGCGCGAATAATGTGTGATATGTCAGACATGCGACTTTCTCGTCCAAATGTCAAACGTACAGAACCGTCTTCTTTGTTGATCATATTGCCAAGAGCTTCTACCACATATGACTCGTCTGGATCGTCTTGTGTGCAAGCAGATTTCGAGGATGCCTCAACCCCATATGCGTCGAGACCTAAAACAAGTCGTTCACCAGAGAGTCCCTGAATTGTGAAGCTCACATTGTTTGGTAAGCGATATACTTGAGAGCCATTTATTGTAAGAGAAAAATCTTTGTATCGATCAGAAAGAACAAGGAGATCAGAAATACACGCATTACGAAGAAAAGTGAGACGAGAACTTTCTCCCTCTAAAAGTGACTGCGCTTTTTCAACTGCATATCCAAAACCAACGATTCCCGTAACGTGTTCTGTGCCTGCATTGAACCCGGATTCCTGGGAACCACCGTAGATCATTGGTTCAAGGGGTGTATTTCTTTTTATATAAAGTAGTGACGTTCCTTTTGGACCATAGATTTTGGATGAGCTTACCGTAGCAAGATCGACACCGAGACGTTGAACATTCATATCGAGATACTGCATCGCTTGAATTGCATCTGTATGAATAAGTGGATAGGTATTTTTTGTATTTTCTAAAATGTGTTTTTTATGATGTCGAATGATTTTTGAAATTTCTTTAATGGGCTGGATAGTACCGATCTCATTATTTGCATACATAATTGATACAAGAATTGTTTGTGGTGTGAGAGCTTTTTTAAATTCCTGAAGATTTAAAATACCTTCGTGCGTTACAGGTATTTCCGAAAGCAAAATAGCACCTTTTTTTGCAAGAATTCGCAGAGTCTCTCGAACAGATGAATGTTCAATAACAGATGTAATGATATGGGGAATATCTTTACATCCTGTGCCAAAATATGCCTTGATCACTCCTTGGATAGCAAGATTATTACTCGCGCTTCCACTTGAGAGAAATACGAGCTCGTCGGGCTGGCATGAGAGCCCGCGCGCGACCCGCGCGCGGGCCTCCGCCACCGCCCGACGAGCTCCCAAAGCCGAGGCATGCAATGATCCTGGATTTGCGAATACGTTCGTGAAGTAAGGCTTCATCTCTAAGAAAACACTTTTATCAACAGGAGTACCCGCTGCATAATCACAATAGATTCTTTTCATATATGTGAGTATAAAGTGCTTTTAAAACTTTGCAAATACATGCTATACTTTTTTTATGAATATCGAAATTCTTCTTCCTTATCTAGTAGCAACCCTTGGTGTACTTGTCCTTGTCCTTATTATATGGATCACATTTCTTCATACTAAATTAAAGAAATTTACAACCGGTGCAAATGGAGCCTCACTTGAATCTTCTATAAAAGACCTAGCACTACAATTTCATACTATGCAAAAATTTTATGCAGAAAACAGAGCAGACGCTGAACGTATTGAGGCAAAAGTACGTCGAAGCATCCAAGCTGTTGAAACTATTCGTTTTGATGCATACGCAGACGCTGGTGGAAAACAAAGTTTTGCTACGGCACTCGTAGATGAGGAAGGAAATGGAGTTGTTATATCAACCTTATTCTCACGCGAAAGAATGAGTGTTTTCGCAAAGCCTCTTCAACAATCAAAAAGTGCTTATGAACTTTCAGAAGAAGAGCGTCTTGCTGTACGCGATGCTTTATCACGTATTTCACGCCGACCTTAGATTTATATCTCTTTTTGTACCGTAAACAAAAAATATATTTTCGGTCTGCGTGATACTTACTTCAAGCTTGCAAACAAGTATTTTCTGTGGGATTATCGACACATGGAAGTCTCGAAGTCAAAACAAATTTCTGAGCGTCCTCCCGTGATAGCAATCATGGGCCACGTTGATCATGGCAAATCAACACTGCTCGACACTCTTAGGAAATCAAATATCGTAGAAGGTGAAGCTGGTGGGATAACCCAACATATTTCAGCATACGAACTCAGTCAGATCGACTCTGAAGGTAAAGAGCGACGCATTACATTTCTGGATACTCCTGGACACGCCGCTTTTGTAAAAATGCGCGATCGTGGAGCAACTATCGCTGATATTGCTGTACTTATTGTAAGTGCGGAAGATTCAGTCAAAACTCAGACGATCGAAGCTATCAACATTATCCAAAAAAATAATGTACCTTTTGTTGTAGCAATAAATAAGATAGACAAGGCAGGAGCAAGTAGTGAGCGTGTAAAGACAGATCTTATGGAGCATGGAGTATATGTCGAAGGATACGGAGGTGACGTTCCTTGTGTTGCTATTTCTGCGAAACGGGGAGATGGTTTATCTGATCTGCTCGACACACTTCTTCTTCTAGCTGATATTTCAGAATTCACGGGAGATGAGTCAGTTCCGGCGTCGGGTTTTATAGTAGAATCCTTCTTAGATCCAAAACGAGGTATAGGAGCAACACTTGTAATCAAAGACGGAACAATCTCAAAGGGTGACTACGTTGTCGTCGATGATGCATTTTCAAGTACACGACTTTTCGAAGATTTCAACAGTCATGCTCTCGATACTGCAAGCTTTAGCAATGCCGTTCGAGTAATCGGTTTTAATGTTATGCCTCATGCAGGTGCCGTGTTCAAAACGTATAAAGATAAAAAAGAGGCGGAAAAATCCTGCACGACAAAATCAAATGCATTTCGTATGCCCCATTTTGCTGTTGAAGAGGGCCAACTCTTACTTCCCCTTATTCTCAAAGCAGATGTCGTAGGTTCTCTCGAGGCTCTTGATCATGAAATTCAGAAAATAAAAATAGACGACGTTGTAATGAAGACAGTCCATGCTGGTGTTGGAGCAATAAGTGAATCTGACATTCAACTTGCACTTATCGACGAACATTCTCTCATTCTTGGTTTCAATATTGAAATCGACAACAAGGCACGCTCCGTTAATGATTTTGATAAAGTTTCTCTTTTTACACACAATGTCATCTACAAGATTACTGAATGGCTAACTGAGGAAGCCGAGAAACGCAGACCGAGAAAAGAGATACGCGAAGTTATCGGTAGTGCAAAAATCTTGGCAGAGTTCAGCGCTAAAAAAAATGAGCACACCTTGGGTGGACGTGTCGAAGCAGGAATTTTAAAAGCAAATGACACCATTCATATCATTCATGAAAATGTATCGATCGGAATAGGAAAAATTATATCGCTCCAGCAGGGTCGCTCACCCGCAAAATCTGTCGAGGAAGGAAATGAATTTGGGGCTATTATAGAATCCAAGCACATGATCGTTAAAGATGACATTATAGAATCTATTCGCACCACAACAAAATAATATGCAAAATCTAGCCCACAGAGATGAAAGTCTCATTAAAGAATTAATAAAATATACAAGTGAAGCGATTTTGAATCTTTCTAATCGAACGTCACTCATTACTGTAACTCGAGCAGAGCTTTCTTCGAATCGTCGAAAAGTTTTCTTTTATATTTCTGTTTTACCTGAGGAACAAGAAGATCAAGTACTGATTTTTATTGAAAGAAATGCCGATGAGATTCGTGATCACCTCAAAAAGAAAGTTCGTGTTCGAGCATTGCCTTTTCTTCGTTTCCAGATCGACTATGGTGAAAAAAATCGTAGACTCGTAACAGATATACTCAACGAAATTGACGAGACAGATGAGACGCTCTAGAATAGACTAGATTGCTCATAATTTGTGTGTAACGACCAAGCCTAGACTGGCTTGATGATATTATAGACGTAACGGCTTGGTGGCGAAGTGGTAACGCTGCGGTCTGCAAAACCGCCATGCGCGGGTTCGATTCCCGCCCAAGCCTCCAATTTAGTAAAAATGGATCCTAGCCTTGTTTAAAAGGTACTCCGCAATCAAAATATGATACTGACTGAAATCCAAAAGAAAAATACTCAAAATCTTTCTCGCATGTGGCAGAGCGAAAAACGTTTAGTAAAGCTCATCTTTCAGAAATGGCCGGGTTTTATTTCTCTGACTATAGTAGTCTCAATATTTATAGTACTCATACCTTTTGCGAGTTCCGGTCTGTTGGCTCTCATAATAAACTCTCTCACTGTTCCACAAGAAGAGCTTTTTGCTCAGCGCTCATTTGTAATTTTAATATCAATATATGGTTTTATTATCTTTGTTCGTCCATTTTTCTATAAATTTTCGGCACATCTCGATAAAATTCTATGGCTTCACATGGAAGAATATTTTGACACTTTGCTTTGTAAAAAACAAACGAGCCTAGATATTGCGCATTTTGAAAATCCTGAAACACAAGATTTAGTGCAAAAGATCAAAGAAGCCGCCTATCGTGTGAGAAATTTCATAGATCGTCAAATACCTATTGTACAAAGTATTATCGAAGTCGTTATAGCAAGTATTATTATTGCTACATTTGACTGGTGGATTCTTCCAATTCTTATTGTCGTAGGTATTCCTTCACTCCTTATCGAATTAAAAAAAGGTGAATCAACGTGGTCCATCCACTCGAGTAATGCTGAAATTCGAAGAAACTATTGGGAAGCGGTGCATCATATTTCGGAGAAAAGTTCACTCACAGAACTCAAACTTTTTCGTAATAATAATTTTTTCATCGAACGTATACGTAAGCTTTTTGAAATTTTTTTAGTCAAACAAGAAAAACTCGAAACAGATACGTTAAAAATGCTTTTGCTCACTTCTATCCCAGCGCAACTTTCATTTGTTGGGTTTATCATCTATCTCATATATTCGACCATCAACGGTGACATACAGATCGGTACATTGACGTTTATCATTGCGACGTTGATCACATTTACAAATGCATTTGAAAACATTATAGGAACATTTGCGCGCCAATACGAAGACGGTCTTTTTGTAAATGATTATTTTAAACTCTTAGATCTGCCCGACCTTATTGAAAAACCAACGAATGCTATCGCTCATGACTACACGAAAAGCCCTCATATCGAATTTCGTAATGTAAGTTTCACATATCCGGGAAACAATGTTCTCGCACTCGAAAATATAAATCTCACCATTGAACCCGGTGAAAAAGTTGCTATCGTCGGAATAAATGGCGCTGGAAAATCGACGCTCATAAAGTTATTGTGTCGATTTTACGACCCTACCGATGGCGACGTTCTTATCAACGGAGTTTCATTGCGAGAGCTTGATATAGAATCATGGTACAGAAATTTGAGCGTCCTTTTTCAAGACTACAGCAACTACAAAATGTTGGTGAAAGAGCTCATTCACCTTGGCGACACGACGGCAGATCTCGATATTGAACGTGTAGAAAATGCGAGCAAGAAAAGTGAAGCGCACGATTTTGTTATGGAATGGGAAACGGGCTACGATCAAATGCTTGGGAATCAATTCACTGACGGCGTGGAACCTTCTATTGGTCAATGGCAAAAGCTCGCATTGTCGCGATCATTTTATAGAAACTCTCATGTCATTATTTTAGATGAACCAACATCGGCTATCGACGCTGAAGCTGAGGCAAAAATTTTTGAAACGCTCGAAACTCAAACGCAAGATCGAAGTGTTATTTTCATTTCTCACAGATTCTCTACGGTGCGCAAAGCGGATCGTATTGTTGTGTTGGAGAAAAATAAAATTCATGAAATGGGAACGCATGAAGAACTCATGAAATTAAACGGAACCTATGCTCGACTTTTCCAACTACAAGCGAAAGAGTATCAGTCATAGCCTGTTACTTCGGTAAATTTTTGTGTTTTTCCCCGTATCTATGATAGTATTTTCTCATTGATCACTTATGCCGGGGTGGTGGAATTGGTAGACACGAGGGACTTAAAATCCCTTGCCTTAACAGCGTGCGGGTTCGATTCCCGCCCTCGGCACTACAGGAACAACTTAGCACTCTATTGCAGAAATGAAAAATTTACCCAAAAATATAACTTGTAAATGATTAAATAACATGGTACGCTCTTCACGTTACGTCATAACATCCCGCTCTTAGCTCAGTTGGTAGAGCAGCTGGCTCTTAACCAGACGGTCGGGGGTTCAAATCCCTCAGAGCGGACATTGGGCGAATGGTGGAATTGGTAGACACGCCTGCCTTAGGAGCAGGTGCGGCAACGCTTGGAGGTTCGAGTCCTCTTTCGCCCACAAGATTCACAAATAAGTAACTAGATTTAAAATCTCTCCACTAAATCACAATTTGCTGTGTAGTAGATTATCGTATGCAACTTTTTAATACAAAATCAAAAGCAGAGCTTATCAAAGAATCCCTCGTAGATACGACAACACGCCGAACGGTTTCGTGGTATCGCTACGTTACGATTCACGACCCTCAAACGTTTCGTGATTCATTGTTCCTCAAGCTTCAAAATCTCAGTTGCAAAGGTAGAATATATATTGCTCAAGAAGGAATTAATGCGCAGATGAATGTCCCTATCAAAAACTGGGATGCATTTTGCAGTGTGCTCGATTCCTTTCCTGAACTATCAGACATGCGGCTCAATGCTGCTTTAGAAGAACAGGGTGTTTCATTTTTAAAATTAACGATAAAAGTAAGAAAAAAAATTGTAGCTGATGGCTTAGATGATTCTTTTTTTAATCCAAGTGATACAGGTGAATATGTTGACGCTTTGGATGTGAATAAAAAAATCCAAAATAAAAAAACTATTTTTGTAGATATGCGCAACGGCTATGAAGCAGAGATTGGTCGTTTTGAAAATGCTCTCACTATGAATGTAATAACTTTTCGTGAACAGTTAGGTACCGTTGAAAATCTTGCAAGTAAACACAAAGATGAAGAAATTGTTCTCTACTGTACAGGCGGAATTCGATGCGAAAAAGCATCGGCGTGGATGAAATACAGAGGATTTAAAAATGTAAAACATATTCGAGGTGGCGTCATTTCATATGCAAGGGATATCAAAAAATTAAATTTACCTTCTTTTTTTAAAGGAAAGAATTTTGTATTTGATGGTCGAATGGCAGAAAAAGTTACAGACGACACGTTAGCGCATTGTCATATTTGCCAAAAATATCCTTCTGATATTCATACGCATTGCTTGAATAAACATTGTCACCGACTATATATTGGCTGCAATGATTGCAAGAAAAAAACGCACGAGCATTGTTCTCAAACGTGCCGATTTATAGGTTTTTTACCTGAAAGAATGCAGATTTTTCTGTTTCGAAATGGAAGGCGAGGGCGTCGTCAACAAGTCATCTGTCATTTGCGGAGCTAAGTCCTCTCTTATTTAAAAGCATCTTAAAGACCCACCTTACCCAGCGTATATTTGACTATATGTATATATTATGATATAGTTTTTAATAGTCTCTTTGAAAACAAAAAACCATCTACTAATGGAAATTTTCTGGGTATACGTGATTGGAGTTCCAGCCCTTCTCTATTACTTGTTTTTCGTGAATAACGGTGGGACAAGAACGCCCGCCACTCCGAGGCCTTCCCTATTATCGAACAGGAGCATCATGACCATTTTTTGGTTTATTGTCCTGATTAGTATCCTAATCGGAGGATGCTTTTTTCTGATAAACGAGGGTTGGCTTGGAGACTTTCGTCAGGACATTGTTCTGTGGATAATATTCGCGAGCATTCTTATTGGAGCAAGTATCACACTTTTTACAGTGTCTTACAATGGAAAGCCTAAAATCGTAGCGGGCTATTTCATGTCTGGAGGCCTTCTCCTGCTTTTCTTCCTTTTAATCCGCCTCGCATTTTACAATGCATACAGTGATGAAAATCGCTTGGCACGAGAGGAGAAGAGAAAGAATAAAAGCTACGTAGAAAAAAGCATCGATGCCTTACAATTCACAGAACGGGAAACGAAGACTTCGTCTCCCGTCACAAGAGCAGAGACTCTCGCAGCGAAACCATCCGCCGCAGATCTTTGGACCAGGATGTTCTATGATCCTGAAACGTATAACATCGTGGCTTTGCACGATGACGCTAAGGCTTTGGCGCTTATGTCTGTTGACACTCAGCAAATTCGCTGGGAGGTTAAGACGATTGCTGCAAATGGTGATCACACCTTTCGTAGGAGTGACATGTTTGAAAAAAACAAAGCAAGCGTCCCCCCTTTCCCCTTTGAGTACCAAGACCGTTGGACGGTGGCAGACCCTGAGAGAGGGATGCTCTACAAACCGAATGTATATACATTTCGGAACACAAGTTCGACGGAGCAGGTTGTCACTCTATCAGTGATGACACAAACATTGCCCAAAAAGGGTCTAAGGTGGCCCTCAATATTTGAAACGAAACCGACCATGATGAGTCGGAAAGATTTTGAGGATGAGCTTCAAAACTTGCACAACGACGGACACGTCTTGGCTTGGATCACGCTCAAACTTCTCCCAAAACAAACAGTGGACGTAGCGTTGGAAGATCTTATTGCATCAGAATTGATACCAGAAACACCAACGTTCAAGTTCGCTGTTAATGCTGATAAGACAAAGGTGGAACACGGAGCTTCCTCTGTCACTTTTGTTAATCCCAGCGATTGGGCCCAACAGATATGCTACGTGGTTGGGCGACGAAAGTAGCAAATTTTTTAACGAACAAGAAAAGCCCCCGAAATCGGGGGCTTTCCTAATGGAAAAGATATTACTCTGTACCAAAGGCAATATATGGAAACGATATTACTCTGGGCCAAAGACACTATCAGGAGCAATCGTCCCGAGATCAACTTCGCCAGATTCTACATTGACACCATCAATACCAAGTGTCCCGAGAATGAGATTCATGATCGCATACACAGCAATCATGATAAATATTCCTATCAAACCCCACATTATGTGACTTTTCCCTTGATCACGAGTAAAGCCGGTAACGTCCTTTCCAGCGACCTTATTCGTCGTAATGAAACGAAATACGCCATAGAGAAATACTACAATAGCCACAGCAAACATGAGCAATATCAAAGGATTGATGACTACTTCATTAATCTTGAAAACAAGATCTTTTATACTGTCTGCTGCATGAGCTATACGCGCCATATGGTGGAAATAATATTTCTATACATCTAAAAAATCTACATACGTGCTAACTTTTTTTTGGTGAACGATAACTTTAACCTTAGCAAGGTTCTCCAGGAATACACGGTGTAGAGACGCCAGTGTCAGTAATACCAAATGTATCGATAAGCACTCGCACAAGTCCCCAAACCGCAACAATCACGAAGAGCCCCAGAAGACCATAGATGATTTTGTCTCGTCCCTCTTTTTTTGCCTCTTCTCCTGATACAAGTACGTACTGAATAACACCCCAAATGAATACAATGACTGCAATTGTAACCAAGATAGGAATCACAATAGCAAGAATATCCTTAATCACGAAGAGTAAATCTTGTAATGTTGTAGCCGCGTGTGCAAATGATGGAATGAGTCCAACAAGAGTAAGAACAGGGACAAAGTATAAAAACTTTTTCATATTTATATTAATTCTAAAATCTACTAATAAACAAATATATTGTTATACCCAAAGTATACCAGACTTTTACCTACGATGTAGGAAGTTGAGGAATAACGAAGGGTATACTAAATGTATTTGAGATAATCGCGACTAGTCCCCATACGGAGACCATGACAAAAAGGGCAATAATCCCCCAGACCAGAAAACTTTTACCTTCTTCTCTTTTCTGAGAATCTTCCGCATTTAAGATAAACTGTACTGCGCCCCACATAAATGCTACGAGTGCTAATGTCATGAGAAGCGGTATGACATAGCGCGCAATAATACAGATAATATATCCTATCAAACTTCCAATACTGCTTGTGTCTGCTATGCAGATTAATGTATCTCCCATAAATTTATGTTGCTAACTGACGAATTGTTCCTCCAATAGCTTCAGCAAGCACAAATGCCCCAAGGACAAGAAAGGAACCAATGATCGTATAGAGAAGCATTAGTTTTGCAGCTTCAATAGCCTTAGGATCACCTTGTGATGTAACAAATTTAAAACCCGTGTAGATAATAAAAAATGCAACGATCGGTATGCCAATCAAAACTACAATCTCAAGTAGTCGAGCAATAAAGTCCGAGATATTTGTTATACCCGACCCCCCAATAGGATTTATGAGTTCTGCTGATCCTGGAGTATCTACACTCGCGGAAGCACCTTCTTCGAAAGGAGGTGGTGAGGCTGACGTACCATCACCTTGAGCATGAGATAGACGTACAAAACTCGAGATAGACACTGTGACGAATAGCAGTGTTAATGTAAAGCGGGAGGTAATTTTTTTAATAGTTTGTGAGATGACCATAAAATTCAATACAAGTATTATACCCCATCGAGAAGACTGTATGCACCATCAACACCAAGAAATGTTAATATCGTTGCGACAGCTAGCCACGCTCCCAAAACAATGATAATACCATACACGAGATTGAGCATCGCTGTTTTTGCTTTAGTTACTTTAGTTGTATCGCCTAATGATGTCAGATACAAAAAACCTGCATACATAAAAGTGATAGCTGCTGCGGGAATAATAAGATAGAGAATCACAAATTCCATAATATTTTGTATAAGATAGACAATATCGTTGAAACGACATTGGTCTTCACCTATATCTCCGCAAGGTACGATGCCGGCACTTTGAGCAACAGTCCATGACATACCAAAAAGTAAAACAAAGTTAGTGAAGAGTATCGCCACCGCTGTTGGCATAAGGGTAAGTCTTTTTAAAATTTTTTTACTTACATGCATCATATGGTCACTGATTAACGAGAATTATAGCGATTTAATAAAAGTGTCATGCGACGATTAGCTGTATCTATGGCATCATCGGGTGTAGATATACCAGAATTTACAGTATTGAGAATGTCGCTCATCATAAGAAATGTTTCGCCAGCATCGGGATCCCACCAAGCTCGTGAGATAATACCGGAGTTGTACGTAACCTCAAGAAGCGGCTCAGGCGTCTCACCTGAAAGTAGTTGCTTCAGTACGGGAGCTGTTTTTTGTGTGGTTGCTATAGATGCATTTATATCAGAACGCGAAAGATTCAAAGCGGTCGAATATGCACCTGCTTTATTTTGAGACATATTTGAAATAGCTAGACCCGTCACACGGGCGATAGTTGAGGTATCTCGGGCATCGCGTATTTGAGGCGCATATGAAATATCAAAATTTAAGTTTGGATTCAGGCGTCGAATCTCTGTAATTTCGCTAGCATATCCAAAATATACAGCCAAGTCTCCTGCTATAAAAAGTTTTCGATCAAGATCAAGGGACGCATTCCACGAATAGTGTGGACTCTCTGGTTCAGAAAACGATGTCACATAACGAACCGCTGATGAAAGTGGTTTTTCTACAGATGGAGAATTTTGTCCTAGATTTGAAATATAAAGACCCTTTTCATCAATACCGACTATAGGATTTCCTGTTTGAAGAGTGAGAAGTGCGAGAATATCTTTGCCATGTAAGACATTGTTCATGGTGCCTAGCGCTACTGCAGACTGAGTTACTACACGTTCATTTTTTTGTGAGATATCTTCTGAAAATGTAAAATATTCATCCCAAAATTCAGGAGGATTTACGCGAAAATTTGATGCGAGTATACCACGATTATAATACACGAGCAGTGGATCAATCATAAATGGTACCGCCTGAATACCGTCTGTTCTCAAAAAAAGTGAAGCAACGTCGGCATATGTATTTGTGAAATCACGCCGAGAAAATGAATCGAAAGAGATCGTAAAAAGCTTATCCTGATGAGAAAGCAACGTTTCATCTGTAACAAAAAAGAGGTCGGGTCCTGTACCACTTGCGAGCGCACCTAATAGTTCTTCGTCATATGTTGCAGGATTTTTTTGAACGTAAGTTAGAGAGAGATTTTCATTTTCATCTTCCAAGATGGCTATTTGCTGTGTCATAAGAACATTTGGTAACGTTCCCCACAACGTAACATTCCCGATTATACCAACAGCACTGGACGAAGATCCTCCACCTCTCCCAGAAACTGAGAAAACAATGACTGCAAGAACAATGATGAAACCAGAAGCTGCTAGGATAATTGTTTGAAAAGCTTTCATCGTTTAAAAACTAATGCGTAATGATGTTCTGTTGTTGGAATCTTTTCAATAAAATGGAAACCTGCTCCTTCGTAGAGTTTTGTTGCGTCAGTTGGAGAAATGATAGCTGAAGCATGTGGTCCCATTCCACCAAATGAATCCGTCCAATCCAAGACAAAAAGCTTTCCACCATTTTTTAAAATTCGAAATGCTTCGAGTGCGTGACTTGGTCGATCATATATTTGAAAAAGAGTGTTTGCGACGATTACAATATCAACAGATGCTTGTCGAAGTTTTGTGCCTTCAAGTGTCTCAATATTTCCCCAAACAGGAACGACAACTCCCGATAGTCCTTCTTTTTCTGCTTTTATCGCGATACTATCAACGAGGTCTTTTTGTACTTCAACGGCAAAAACTTTTCCACTAATACCCACTTTTTCAGCAAGTAAAAAAGTGAACTGTCCACCACCCGCGCCAAGATCTGCGACATGCATACCTTCATGAACTGCAAGAGCTGATATCAGTGCCTTCGGCTCCGTAAGTGTACTCAAAACCATATAAGAGAATTGTACCTTACAAAAGAGTGATCGATGCAATGTTATCCCCAGAACGAAGCTTCATAACTCGCACACCTTGTGTTGCTCGTCCCATTGTTGGTACGTCTTGTATCGTGATTCTGATCACTTGTGATTTGTCTGAAATAGCTATGAGTTCTTCTTCTTGCGCTACAATGTGAGCACTTACAAGCGCACCAGTTTTTTCTGTAAGAGCAGATGTTTTAATTCCTGTTCCACCTCTTTTTTGTACTTTATATTCGGATATTAAACTCATTTTTCCGTATCCGTTTTGGGTAACAACAAGAAAACGGCTATTTTCATTACCCCCAGGGACTACGCTAAAACCGACGACACAATCGCTTTTACCTAATTTCATTCCTCGGACTCCTCCGGCAGTTCGACCCATTGCTCGAACATCGTCTTGCTCAAATCGAATAGCTTGTCCTTTCTGACTCGATAAAATAATCTGATCTTTAGGATTTACAAAATGTGCATCAAGCAATTCATCTTTAGGAGCAAGCGTTACAGCAATAAGCCCACTCCGACGAACTTGTTTGAATGAATCACCACTCATTTTTTTAATTGTACCATTTTTTGTCACAAGCATAAGTTGCACAGATGATTCTTTTACATCTTTCGGCATTGCTAAAATCGATGTAACATTTTCGCCCTCAGTAATCTGAATAAAGTTTTTGATCGATTTTCCACGAGTTGCGCGACGGCCTTCTGGAATTTCGTATGCTTTCATTTGATATACTTTTCCAGCATCAGTAAAGAAGAGAATATCGCTCTTTGAATTTACGACTTGAAGATGAGTGACAACGTCCTCTTCTTTGGTATCCATATCTACAACGCCAACACCACCTCTTTTTTGTTGTTTAAATTCTGTAGGGTCTGTGCGTTTTATGTATCCGCCTTGTGAAAATACGACTGCGTACTCGGCATCGCGCACAAGATCTTCGTCGGAGATTGTTTGAACAGCGCGTTTGAAAACTTTCGTCATACGCTCATCTCCGTATTGATCGCGAATAGCCAGAAGTTCCCCCTTGATCAGAGCAAGCATTTTTTCACGACTTTTGAGAAGTCCTTGCAAATAATCTATCACTGTCATTACTTCTTTGAGTTCATCTTCAATCTTCTGTCGCTCCAAACCAGCCAAGCGCTGAAGTTTCATATCAAGAATAGCTTGCGCTTGAAGATCAGAGAATTTGAATTTTTCCATAAGGTTTACTTTTGCGCTCTGTGTGTCTTTGGATTTTTTAATTGTCTGAATCACTTCATCAATATGATCGAGAGCTTTTTTAAGTCCTTCTAAAATATGTGCTCGTGCTTGAGCTTTTCGTAAATCATGCTCACTGCGTCGTTTTACAACTACTTCACGATGCGAAACAAAATTTTCAAGCATTTCTACAAGAGAAAGTTGCTGTGGAATTCCTTCTACAAGCGCAACCATGTTCATGTTAAATCTATTTTCAAGATCTGTATGCTTATATATATAATTAACGATTCTTTGTGGACTTACACCTGTTTTAAGTTCAATAACAATACGTGTTTCCTCTGTCGATTCGTCACGGATATCACGAATTCCCACAAGTTTTTTGTCTTGTACAAGTTCAGCTATTTTTATCAGAAGATTCGCGCGATTCACACGATATGGAATTGAAGTAATGATGATCTGATCTTTGCCACCTTTTGTGTCTTCAATAATCTCTGTTTCACCACGAACAGTGATAGCTCCACGCCCCTGTGAATAAACCGATGCGAGGTCTTTCGCTCCATAAATTACACCGCCCGTTGGAAAATCTGGCCCGCTAATATGAGTCAGCAGATCTTCCGTTGTAGCCTGAGGGTTGTGGATAAGATGAATAGTTGCATTTACAACCTCTGTGAGATTATGAGGAGGAATATTTGTAGCCATACCAACGGCAATACCAAGCGTCCCGTTCAGTAAAAGATTCGGCACAGAGGCAGGTAATACTGAAGGTTCTTTTCGTGTATCGTCATAGTTTGGTCTCCAATCAACTGTATCTTTTTCAAGATCTCGTAAAAGTTCTCCGGCGATTTTGCTCATCTTTGCTTCTGTATAACGCATAGCAGCTGCTGAGTCTCCGTCAACAGAACCAAAGTTTCCTTGACCCACCACAAGTGGGTAGCGAAAATTAAAAATCTGAGCTGTTCCTACCATCGCGTCATATACTGCGGTATCGCCATGTGGATGATATTTACCAATTACATCTCCAACAATACGAGCAGATTTTACGAATTTTGCATTTGAATGTACTCCGAGCTTATACATTGCAAAAAGAATACGGCGGTGAACTGGCTTGAGACCATCACGAACATCGGGTAATGCTCGAGACGTAATGACTGACATTGAATACGCTAAAAACGACTTTCGCATTTCTTCTGCAATCTGCATTGGAATCACTTTGTCATATACTTCAGGAAGATTTTTTGAATCATCATTTTTTTGAGGCATAAGCATTGTTATTGAACAGGTTCGATAATAGTGGTAGCTTCGATTTGTGAAGGAAGAACTTGATCAAGTGATTGTGAGGAAAGTTGTTGAAAAAAAGTTCGAAATGGAGTTACAACACTTGCACGTGAAATTTCGTCGGACGAAACATTTTCCTCAACGAAATTTTGACTAATCTGTTTCATGCGTACAGGAAGCGAAGCAATCCATCCTATAAAGATAAACAATGTCAGTACTGATGCTACTATCAAAGATATGCTTTGACGTACGTTGTGTGGTTTATTTTTTAGTGCTTCAAATGCTTTTTTCATAATTACTCGATATGATACGAAATAGTTGCTCGTAATACAACTATGAAGCTAAGATAATGACATCGCCTTCTCGACCCTGAAGATCTTTTTGTTTCAATGTAAGTTTTTCTTCGGATTTAAGTGATTCAAGTCCCGCTTCTTTTGCAAAGTTAGCAAGCGAATTTGCGTCACGGTCACTACCGTAATCTATCGGTATAATTATTCCTGGTGTCATTTTAAGCGATAACTTATGGGCATCACGTGGCGACAATACGTCGTCGCCTCCAATAGGAACGATCACAATGTCTGCTGTTCCTAGTTGTTCGTACATAGTTGCGTCAAACGTAGCTTGAGACATTGCACCAAAAAAAAGTACATCAATACCGTCGAGTTTAAAAGAGTAAACTGTATTTATATACTGCTCACCTTTATACATTGTTTCAAATCCATATCCTTTGAAAAAAATATCTCGGTGCTCGTATTCTCCGGGGCCATCTATCACAAAAGGGATTTTTTCACCGTATGTTACCATGTCGACCCCATTGAAATCTGGATGGTTCATTGATATAAGCGCAATATCTGCTCCAAAACGAGCCGGATCCAGATCGCACGTTGTATCTTTTGAAACCGGATTTAGTGCTATCGTTAAGTCTCCAAAAACACATTTTAGTGCTTGTTTACCATGAAATGTAATAATCATAACGGTCCGAGTATATCACAGTTTTATGACTTGCCAAAATAAAATATCTCGTGTATCATAAACACGTTATTAGCAGATCGTCTCACAGGCAAACCTGTGTATTCGCGGTGTAGCCCTGGAAACAAACACTCTTGAGCCGTTATCGAGAGTATGGTTTATCAGAACAACGTGATTGTCCTCCGCTAACGCGGTTTTTTATTTATATGAGTACAGAAATTATCACAAGCAATCCTCTTCTTGCATTGCTTGAAACAGAGCAGCGTCGAGAGCTTTTTGTGGACGAACTCGTGGAAGGTATTGTTATATCAATCGCTGGGACATCAGTGTATGTAGAAATTCCACCTATTGGCACAGGGATTATCTATGGACGAGAATTCGTCAATGCTCGCGACATGATCAAAAATATTACTGTTGGCGACACGGTTAAAGCAAAAGTTATTGAGGTTGAAAATGAAGATGGATATATTGAGCTTTCATTGAAAGAAGCACGCCAGGCTCTCATTTGGGGAGAAGCAGACAAGGCGATTAAGTCTAAAAGCGCTATTAATCTCGTTGTGAAGGATGCAAATAAAGGAGGACTCATTCTTGAATGGCAAGGAATTCAAGGTTTTCTACCAGCATCTCAGCTTTCGACAGATAACTATCCGAGAGTGGACGATGGAGACAAAGAAGAAATTTATCGCGAATTGAAAAAACTTGTTGGTAAAACCCTTGGTATTACAATCATCTCTGCGAATCCGAAAGAAGGCAAACTCATCTTTTCAGAAAAAGGCGACGAGGATGAAAATCGAAAATCTCTTGTTACAAATTACGCCATTGGAGATGAAATAAATTGTGAAGTAACTGGTGTTGTAGATTTTGGAGTATTCTTGAAAATTGAAGAAAATCTTGAAGGCCTCGTACATATAAGTGAAATCGATTGGTCACTCGTAGAAGATCCTCGAAAACTATTCAAAGTCGGTGATAAGGCTCGAGCAAAAGTGATCGAGATCAAAGATGGGAAAATTAGTCTTTCGATCAAAGCGCTCAAACAAAATCCATGGAAGGATGCCTCAATGAAGTACAAAAAAGATGATATGGTTTCTGGTGTAGTGATCAAATTCAATAAACATGGTGCTCTTGTTGCCATAGAAGAAGGCGTGGCGGGTCTTGTTCATATATCTGAATTTGGTTCTGACGATTCACTCAAAGAAAAACTTGAACTTGGAAAAGGATATAATTTTAAAATTACATTATTTGATCCAAAAGACCAACGCATGACATTGTCATTTAATGAGGCAAATGAAATCAAGGCTTAGTCTATCTCTGTCTTAATCAGAAAACATAACAAAAAAGTTGACAAAATTTTAGCGTTGTAGTAAAAAGCAGTAAACAAAACTGCTTTTTACTATGAAAAGAATACTGCTCGAACCACGACGGTTAAGATATAAAATCTATCTGACCTCATTTGTATTATTGTTACCATTGCTTGGATTTGCTCAAACATTTGATTCAATTTCTCAAGTGACAGTAACAAATACTACGTTTTTTGACTTCAGTCGAAGTAACAGAGCTGACGGTATGGGACCACCGCCGTTAACTGATATTGTCTATGCATTGCCAGCTGATAATCGTGACTCATTTTGGGTATTCAAGAATGTTTACATTGGCGATCACTATGTAAACATGTGTGAATGCACGTATGGGTACGAAAATACAGAGGCTATGATTGATACAATATTTATTCACGGGAAAGATTCTTATTCCACAAGATCCGTCTCGTTAACTATTGTTTTAAATTCACCAAGATGCTTTCGAGCATCCGGCGAAGAGGGATTTTACGAACGCTTTGATGAGACGTGCCAATCCTGGTGTCTTGGAAATCTACGAAGATTTTTAACAGCAAAGACTAGCGAAGAAATCCGCAATGTTTACTTGGGAAATCCTTCTGAAGGGTGGCAATATATAGATTCCAATTCGTCATTGTTCTGGAAAATCGTCAGTTATTACAATACATACTATGAGGAGGGATCGAAATATGGTCGCCCCTTAGATCCTGACGAAATGTATCTTCGATTTATATTTGCAAGGTATTAGACCGCGTAACCCACAAAAAAGCGAGGCAGGGATGTCTCGCTTTTTGTTAATTATATTCGTTCATTGCATTATCGCGACCATTTTTAACGATCAATTCAATACGACGTCGAAGATCGGGCGAGATATTTTTTAAAATTTCATATTCATGAGGAGCTAATTTACCTAAAACAAAAACCCTTCGTGGTATACGTGATGAAGTGTTTGATGCAGTCTCGCTTACTGTGTGATCTTCACCTATCCCAATCCGGATACGTGTAAAATGTCTTGTTGCTAAACGATCTATCACTGACCCAACACCGTTGTGACCTCCATCACCTTTTCCATGAGAAATTTCAATACGACCGAGTACCACATCAACATCGTCGTAGATAACTGAAATATGATCTGCGGCAACATTGTAAAAATTCTTCAAAGCCAAAGCAGTTTTGCCTGACTCATTCATGAAAGTAAGTGGGCGAGCAAATATAGTAATCTCATTAGCTAAGGTAATTTCAGAAATTTCTGCGTCGAATTTCTTTTCAAATGACCATGTAAGTTCAGGGAAAGCACAGCCAAGCGCAATCCACCCCGCATTGTGACGAGTCTTTTCATATTCACTTCCGGGATTTCCGAGCGCTAAAACAATCTGCATAATGCAACGTCACAACAATACCAAATATCTATCATAAACACAAAAAAGCTTAAACATTGTTGGCCTAATAACACAAAAAAGCTTAAACAATAATGGCCTAACAACACAAAAAACCGATGATAGTCGGTTTTTTTATCTAAATCTTTTTTGATGCATTGTGTCGTTACTTGTTTCGTCCTACAAACCTCCAAACACTCGATAGAATGCCGCGGCAGGTTTTCGTCTGTATGTAACATGATACAGCCACGAGCTCACCTTTTAGAACGGCAGAGCTATTGTTCTTCTAAAAATAGAAATCGACTCCGGATTCCAAAGAATCCTTATTCCAATTGGAGTTGTTCCACGACCAGCTTCCGCTAGCCGTGCCTTGTTACGACTTAGTCCCTGTTACCAAGTTTACCTTCGGCCACGTAAACGCAGACTTCGGGCACCCCCGGCTCCCTTGACTTGACGGGCGGTGAGTACAAGACTCGAGAACGTATTCACCGTGGTGTGCTGACCCACGATTACTAGCGATTCCAACTTCATGAGGGCGAGTTGCAGCCCTCAATCCGAACTGAGGATGGCTTTAAAGGATTGGCTCCAGATTACTCTTTCGCTACCCGTTGTACCACCCATTGTATCATGTGTGTAGCCCAAGACGTCGAGGGACATGCTGACCTGGCGTCATCCCCACCTTCCTCCCCCCTCTCTAACCACGAATTTTCATTCCTGATCACAGAGGGGGCAGTCTCGTATGACATATATAACATACGATGAGGGTTGCGCTCGTTACCCGACTTAACGGAACAGCTCAAGCCACGAGCTGACGACGGCCATGCATCACCTGTCTAGCCGCCCGAAGGAGGATCCTGTTTCCAGGGTCTTTCGTCTAGATGTCTAATCTTGGTAAGGTTATCGCGTATCATCGAATTAAACCACATGATCCACCGCTTGTGCGAGTCCCCGTCTATTCCTTTGAGTTTTAAGCTTGCGCTCGTACTTCCCAGGCGGCAGACTTAACGCGTTAGCTACGCCTCTCAGAGGGTCGATACTCCGAAAAGCTAGTCTGCATCGTTTAGGCCCTGGACTACTGGGGTATCTAATCCCATTCGCTACCCAGGGTTTCGTGCATCAGTGTCAGTAATAAGCTAGTAAGTTGCCTTCGCTTTTGGTGTTCCCCATGATATCAACGGATTTCACCCCTACTCCATGAGTTCCACTTACCTCTCTTACACTCAAGTCGTACCGTTTCGAAAGCTGTCCCCGTGTTGAGCACGGGTCTTTAACCTTCGACTAATACAACCACCTACGCACCCTTTACGCCCAATAATTCCGGATAACACTCGGGGCTCACGTATTACCGCTCCTGCTGGCACGTGATTAGGAGCCCCTTATTCATAGACTAACGTCAATAAACTTCCTCATCTATAAAAGGTTTTTACACTCCGAAGAGCTTCATCAACCACGCGGCGTCGCTCCGTCGCACTTTCGTGCATTGCGGAAGGTTCTTGACTGCAGCCTCCCGTAGGAGTTTGGACCGTGTCGCAGTTCCAATGGTGGGGGTCAGGCTCTCACCTCCCCTAGGCGTCATAGCCTTGGTAAGCCATTACCTTACCAACTAGCTGATACCGAGCAGGCCGTTCCAGAAGCGCCGGAGCTTTACTCTTACGAGACTATCGAGTATTAGCTCACCTTTCGATGAGTTATTCTCGTCTTCTGGGTACGTTCCTACTTATTACTACCCCGTTTGCCACTTCCTCCGAAGAGGTCGTTCGACTTGCATGCCTTATCCACGCCGCGAGCGTTCATCCTGAGCTAGGATCAAACTCTACTTAAAGACAGATATCTCTAAAGATATCCTTGCCTTGTAGAACGAAACAAGTAATGACACAATGTCAAAATACTTATTTCTTAAAAAACATTCACATCATCATTTTGTACTAAGATTTTAGATGCTATATGAAATTTACGAAGATCTTACTTTTAACGCATAAAGCAACCTTCCGCACAAATGTAATGCGGTCATACAAAACACTGCTTGGCAGCATTTTGATCGGGACACCCTAACGCAAAAGTCGTGACATAAGTATAGTTATATGATAATGAATGTCAAGGGGTTGTGGATTACTAAAATGACAACGCCCCTCGAGATGCGTCTCGAGGGGCGTTATTTTGTTTTGTCAGAGACAGTGAGTTTAGTAAGTCACTATGACTTTCTTAAACACATGACGCGCTGTATTTCCTGACAAGCTGACTGGTTGTACCAAAAAATACATTGCAGACGGCAAGGCAAGTGTAGATAATGGCATTGGATTTAAAAGGCCTCCTGTGAAAATATATTCATCCTTCACAACACCATCCAAACCGATCACGTGTACTGGTAAACCAATGACAAATTCTTGGTCTTGATGACTAGTTAGTTGACTCTGGTTCCACTGCGTTGTGGGGAGATCAGAAGGGTCACTAGAAAATTTGCCGACCGCGAGGTCGATAAATTCCTGAAGTGAAAAATCTCCATCACTTTTTATGCCTGCAACAAAAATCTTCTTTGCGTCAGAGGAAATAAATGCAGTGATAGGAAATTCGGCAACACTCAACGTACGAGGAGTCTCCCTTATGAATACCGGTTCGACATTGGCCATGGTTGCCGAGGCAACCGAAGTATTTCCATTTTCGAAACTGCGAGCCAGTAACGCTTCCCAGTATGGAGACGCGGTGTTCCATTGAAGACTCACAACAGAAACATCCGAAGTGGTATCAGTGAATATTCCGACCTCGGATGATCCGTCGCTGTGACGCAGCTGCAATCCAAAATCAGAAGGTGAGGAAGTGATATAAACCACCTCTCCCTCATCAGGGCTCACAGCTGCTTCGATTATGGTGAAACCGAGCGGTTCCACTATCATATGAGATACAGCATCATTTAGATCTAACCATATGGCTCCACCAGAAATTCCAGTGTCGTATACAACTGAAAACCAAATTCTTATGCCTGTTGGACCGTCTGCAGAGGATCCATCCGAGATTCCCGCTAGATTGATCCCAGCATTGGGTACTGAGGAAAAATATATCTCCAGATCAATTTCAATGAAGTTACTCCAATTCAACGTTCCTCCACCTAGCGATCCGTGATATTCAAACACTTCCAAGGTTTGAAGCCCAAGAGCACCCTGTTTTTTTACGAGCAAGTTGTCACCATCCAAATCGAGCAGGTCGTAGCCGCTCAATGTTTCCCTGCCTTCATAAGTGAGACCGGGACCAAACTTTATGAAATGTACAAGCCCATGGGAAGGCTCGTCGAAAACAACATTGTAACCACCTTCTCCATTTACGGAAATGTGCCTGCCATAGAGGTCAGGGTTCATGTTTTTTCTCGAGCGAACTAAATTGCCCGACGAATCATACAAAAGCAGAGCTATTCCTTCGTGCCCACTTCCGCTTCCGAACGATCCAGATATATTTGCAAGAACAGCACTACTGCCATCATCTTCTTGCATTATCAGATCGATGGAGGTGAGTTCACGCCCACTTGGAAGCTCCAGAGAGCTCGAAAAACCCTCTTCAAAAGAGAGGTTGAAAAAATAGGACTGTGCTTTCGCTTCGGTCCCAATGGCATTTACCGATAGATAAATAACCAAGAAGAAAAATTGCTTTTTCATGGAATTTTTTGGGTTTGGTTTTGATCGACTCGCCAGAGTGGTTCGTCTAGAATTTATTTCAATATTGTTAAAAGAGCCGTCTATTTGCTATTAAATAACAATAAACCGTTTATAGAATTATATAACACTTGCTTTAGAAAGTCAATATTTTATGCACGCTTACAAAGACTCAAGATGTTTGATCATTGCATTGTATGTGTTAGGTCCAGACTGTCCATCTGCTGGCAAACCTTCTTCACTTTGAAATTCTCTTACTCGTTCACGTGTGCCAGGACCATAATCGTTATCAATAGTGTTTGTTGTCTCAAAATATATATTCAAAAATTCTTGAACAGTGCCTACGCGAGTTCCACGACTTCCTTCTGTCATAACAACAACATCAGTCACCAATTTTTCGAGTCGCGAAATAAGATCATTATATTCTGAAGAACTTGATGTAGGTTTTTCTGACTCAGAAGCTTTTGGAATAATGACTTCTGTAATAATCACTGGTGTTGTCTCGACTGGAACTGGCTCTGATAATGGAACGAAGATCGGAGCTTCTCGTTCTACAACCTGATCAGCTATTACAACATAATCTCTCCCTGAATCGAGTCGGGAATAAGCAAAATAACCAATACCAATAAATATGCCCAAAAATACAAATGATACGATGTAAAATTTAAGTGTCTCCATATTTATATCTTACCACACTTAACAAATGAGGTGTGAATAATCGTATCCTTTCTCAATATTTACGCGTGCATGTGCTGGTAAAACACAAGGATTTACATGAACCGTTCTCTCTGTTGGATTATATTGAACCGAAAAACTTTCAACGCTCGACGCATCGCCCTCAAAAATCCTACGCTCGACGCGCAACACTTGTCCTTTCTGTCCCGCATCTGCAATATATTCTTGCCCCAACGGAAGTATCGAATCTGGAATATAAATGATCGGTTGAGAATCAAAAACTGATACTGGGATAACAAGAGACACTACCTTACGTGCACGCGTACTGTCTCCTTGTTTTGTAATTTCTATATTGGTTTCTCCATTTTTCTGCTCACCTACAACAGAGTGTCCGTAGTTATTTCCATACATTTTCACTGTCAATGACGTGCTCGAATATTCTACACGAATGAGAAGACCCGCCTCTCGATCATTTTGAAATACGAGATCAGGAGAAGGCCAGCTAATCGTAGCTTCTATACCAAGAGGATAACGCGTAAAATACTGTGAATGGGGACGATGCGAAACAATATTATAGCCACCCCAATAGAGTGTATTGTAAAAAGTTGTTGCAAACTGACTCACACCGCCTCCCGTCGCATCAATAAGTCTTCCATTCCAGATCATACCAGCCTCTTGATACCCTTCTTCTGTGGTTCGTTCACCAATTACTTCATTGAGTGATACTTCTTCACTTGGCTGAAGGAGTAAATTGTCAACCGTATCACCTGCTAAATGAATATTTGTAACTCTCTCCTGACAACAAGCGTGATACGTAGTAAATGATGAAACAAGATGTTGAATATCAAGATTTTCAGCATCTTCTGTTGTCAATTCTGGTTGTATAATCTGTAATTTTGATATATATGCTATACGATCTTCACGCAGAACAGCTTTAAATATCGCCTCCTTAATATCATCAGTTTGTACTCCAAAACCCTCATGATGTGGAACGACTGAAACGGTCTCATCGAGTGCAATGTCAAATGTCGCATCAATTGGTTTTTGTGTCGTAAATAGTTCAGAAATTTTTTCAACATCAAGATCGATATAAGACTTGTTCGGCTTAAAATTTAAATCCTGTTGAAAATTTCTCGGATTGGATTTATTGTTTATCATGACCATGCTGATAATTTCATCAACTGAAATGGGGATGCGAAAATCCTCATCGCGAGTTGTGACTGTTATTGGAGCGCGAATAAGCTGACGAAGATTTTCCACTTCCTTCATGAAATCATCCTCGGAAGCTAAGGGAGGTAGTGGTACAATCGAAAGTCGTATTTTACTTTTCTCATCAGAAACGATGGCTTCTATTATATGACTTTTTACATTATCTAAATCGAATCCTTCACCATGCTGAGGTAATTCAAATGTAATCTGACCAATCTCGTCGACAAACATACGACCTGCATCGGGTTGTTGCAGTGCTGCATCAAAGGAAAATTCTTCAAGCATATTTACTAGTACACCTTCAGTAATAAGATGGTTCGTTACATCAGAAGGTGTAATAAATGATCGTAGCCATAGACCATATTGCTCAAAAAATGTTCCCTCTTTTTGTGCCCTCATGAGAGCATTAACACTTTTTGTATAGTCTAAAAGAAGCCCAAAGTCTTGAGGTGTTCGACTAAATTCAAGATCTTTTACAATAAAAGTATATTTCTTTTTTGCATTATAAACGAGAAATGAGTCGAGGTATGCCATAACGTCACCTTCGGTATAACCAGAAAGTTTTTGATTTCCCGCAGAAACATTATAAGCAACTCGATCGTCGCGAATCATTCGATCTCCTTGAAATCCTATAACACTAAGAAGAATAACAGCACCTAGCGACATGAACAACTTTTCGCTGAAATTATATATGCGCTGTTTCCTTTTCATAAAAAACTATGAAGCAAAACGCGAGACAATAACAAGCACAATAACTGAAACAAATATCATGAAGGAAAAAATTGCAATCATGCGGAGTACGTTTTTATTCATGGCTCGATTATATCAGATAATCACTTCTGAATCCCTTACATCATTCCACCCATTCCTCCAGGCATTTGAGATTCAGCTGGTCGAGGTTTTTCTACGATCGCAACTTCTGTTGTCAAAAATGTTGAAGCGGCAGAGGACGCATTTATCAGAGCATTTCGTGTCACCTTAACAGGATCAATAATTCCTACCTTAATCATATCATCCATATACACGTCTTTTTGTGAATCATAGCCTGCATTTCCTTTCATTGTTCGAACCGTTTCAACCACGATTGATCCGTCACCCTTTCCAGAATTTTCTGCAATACGCGCAAGAGGAGCAAGACAAGCATTTAATACAATATCCCGACCAATTTCTTGCTCACGTGATTTTGCTATACTTTTTTTGTAGTCACCACGAACTTTTTCTGAAGCACGAACGAGTGCACTTCCTCCACCAGCGACGACACCTTCTTGTATAGCAGCCTTAGTAGCATTTACCGCATCTTCGATTTTTAATTTCAAATACTTCATTTCAGTTTCAGTGGCTGCTCCAACGCGGATTACAGCAACACCGCCGGCAAGTTTTGCAATCCGCTCAGCTATTTTTTCTTTATCAAATTTTGACGAAGTCTGCTCAAGCTGAGCTTTCATCTGTGCAATTCGTGTGTCTACTGCAGTTTTTTTACCAGCACCACCTACGATAACTGTTTCATCTTTTCGTGAGATGATTTTTGTTGCTGAGCCGAGAACATCTAACGTAGCTTCTTCAAGTTTCAATCCGACATCTTTTGTTACAACCTTTGCTCCAACAACAGTCGCAATATCTTGAAGCATTTCCTTTTTTCTATCGCCAAAACCTGGTGTTTTAATGGCAAGAACATTCAAGGCACCCCTTAAACGATTCACAACAAATGTTGCAAGAGCATCACCTTCAACATCATCTGCAATAATGACGATTTCTTTTCGTCCCGATTGTGCAAGTGCTTCAAGAAGCGGAAGAATGTCTTTAATAGATGAAATCTTTTGATCGGTTACCAAAACAGGGGCGTTCTTCATGATTGCCTCCATGCGATCAGTATCTGTGACCATATATGGCGAAACATATCCTTTCTCAAAAGCCATTCCCTCTACTATATCTGACTCAACACCAAAACCTTGAGATTCCTCAACCGTCACAACTCCGTCTTGGCCAACCTTGTCGATAGTTTCTGCGATAACCGCACCGAGCTCATCGCTTTCGGCTGATATTGTAGCAACTTGTTGAATCTCGGCTTTACTTTTAATAATTTTCGCAGAAATTTTGAGCGCTTCGACAACATCTCGAGTTGCTTCTTCCATGCCGTGTTTTATACCCATCACACCAAGACCGCTATGCATGTGTTTCATTCCTTCCGTTACAAGCGCCTGCATCAGAACGACCGACGTTGTTGTCCCGTCTCCTGCTTGTTCATTTGTCTTTTCTGCTACTTCTCGAATGATTTGTGCGCCCATATTTTCAGCGCGTCCCTCAAGCTCAATTTCTTTTGCTATAGAAACACCATCGTTGGTAATAATAGGTGCACCATAACTTTTATCTAAAACAACGTTTCTACCTCGAGGCCCAATAGTAACTTTAACGGCATCAGCCACAGCATCAATACCCCTCTTGAGAGCTTCTCTTGCATCGCCTTTAAATAAAATTTCTTTTGCTGACATAATGTATATATTTTATGAATAAATGCTTCATTATACGTGATCGATAATTCCGAGAATTGACTCTTCGCGAACAACAAGATATTTCTTCCCCTCTAGTGAAATTTCATCAGTTGCATATTTGCTAAACATAACAGTATCTCCAACTGATACGGCAAGTTTTTGTACACTACCATTGTCAAGTACGCGTCCTTCTCCGACAGCCACAACAACACCCTGTTCGGGTTTTTCTTGAGATGCCGTGTCAGGGATGATGATACCAGAAGCAGTTTTTGATTCTGCAGGAGTCGGCTCAATGACGACTCTATCTCGAAGAGGGATGATACCAACTTTTTTTATTTGTTTTAACATACACGATATATAAACATTAACTACTCTGTTTGATACAGAATACTTCTAATATCTCTCTATTGTAATGAAAGGTAGGCAACTGTCAATTTTATTTCATAAGTACACGTCTTGCATTCTAGGACAAATCTGCTATTCTCTTAGATATGACAGAAATACTTCCATGGATACAAATCATTCTCTCAGTACTTCTCACAATGAGCATCGTTATCCAGCACTCAGAAAGTGGCATTGAAGGAGCCTTAGGAGGTGGCAGTTTTGAAGGAGGCCATCATCGAACTCGACGAGGATTTGATAGTTTTATTTACCGAGCAACTATTGTTCTGGGTATTCTTCTTGCGGTGTCAGCACTTGCTTCTCTGATTTTGAATTAACTCGCACGTGCGACTGTCACAGACCCATTCGGATCCTGTTTATTTGTGAAATATCTTCACCATCACATAATAAAAGCCCTCGGATCATTTTCTCGTATTGAACGAACTTTGTTTGTTGTGCTTGGAATTATGGCGATCATAAGCCTCATTGTAACGATCGCTCTTTTCCAAAAAAATCTATCCACAAAAGTTGCAGCCTATGGAGGAGAATTTCGTGAGGGAATTATCGGTGCACCTCGTTTCGTCAATCCCATTCTCGCTGAATCTCCTACAGACCGTTCTCTTGTGCGATTGGTTTATTCTAGCCTTCTTAAACGAGCAAAGGATGGAAGTCTTACTTATGATGTAGCAGAATCTCTCACTATTTCTGAAGACGCGCTAACTTATACGGTCAAACTTAGAAACGATATCCGTTTCCATGACAGAAAAACTCTGGATGCCGACGATGTACTTTTTACTATCGACATGACACAACAAACAAATCTCAACAGTCCATATCGAATTGCATGGGATCTAATATCGGTTACAGCCCCAGATCCAATGACCATTATTTTCAAATTACCACAGCCGTATGCAGGTTTTGAAGAAAATCTTACACTTGGAATTTTGCCAGAGCATTTATGGCGACCTGTTGCACTTGACCAATTCTCATACAGTGAATACAATGTGAGCGCTGTAGGTTCGGGACCGTACAAAATACGCTCGCTCAATACTCATCGAGATGGAATTCCTCTCTCGTATGAACTTTCGAGCTATCATACATATCATCTCGGACGACCATTTATCAACAAACTTACTCTAAAGTTTTACGAGAATGAAACGAAACTAATCGAAGCATTTTCAAAAGGTGCAGTAGATGCTATTTCGGAAATTCATCCTGAAAATGGAGTTCAGGCTTATGCATCACGAGATGATGTTTTAACAACTCCACTTCCTCGTATTTTTGGATTGTTTGCACAACAAGTACAAAATCCGGCCTTAGGAGATCAATCAGTCATTAATGCCATCAGTACAGCCCTAGATCGTTCAATAATTACAGAGCGTATTTTGCATGGCTATGCTCATCCACAGAATCGTGCGCTTCCTGTAGGTTTTGTGTCAGAATCAAGTCAACAGGCAGTAGCCTTTAATATAGAGCAGGCTCGAGAAATACTCGATTCAGCCGGATGGAAATTAACAACAGGTGTTGGAAATGCTGTTCGAATGAAGGGGAATCAGACTCTTACATTTACACTTACAACTGTTGATAGCCCTGAGTTACTCTCTATTGCAGAAGAAATCCGCAATCAACTCAGTTTACTAGATATTCCGATTATCATACGTTCATTTCCTATTGACGACCTTCAGCAAGATATTATCCGCGCACGATCATTTGAAATGCTTCTTTTTGGCCAAACATTCAGACACGACTCAGATCTCTACAGTTTTTGGCATTCATCACAAAGAGGAAGTTCTGGATTGAATATTACACAGTACAACAATTCACAAACAGATGCCCTTTTGGAAAAAGTTCGAGAGACGCAAAGTTTTGAAGAACGTCAGGAGCTCAATGAACGTATCGAAGACCAACTTGCTCTTGATGCTTCAGTAATTTTTCTCTATACACCAGATTTTGTTTATATGAGTAATGGAATAGCACAAGGAGTTACACTACCTCATATTCGAGCAAGCCAGGAACGATTTACCGACGTGCATAACTGGTTTATTCATACAGAAAGAATCTGGAACATATTTACTCAATAAACTAAAAATTAACAAACAAATTATTAATACAATATTATATTTATGAACACACAAGATCCAAAAAAGAACAACGAGCAGTCACGAACACGCACATACCGTGCATTTTCGTCTCCCAATACACCTATAAAATCAACAACTCACGGGAGCCGTTCGCGAGCTTCTTCATCACAAGGAGTAACCTCAAGAGGATCAGCGTCACAAGGAGTAACACAACGTTCAAGTTCATTTAGATCAAAAAATGAGAGTCCGTCTCAACGCCCCAATTCATTTAGATCAAAAAGTGAGAGTCCGTCTCAAGGAACAGGGACTTATACAAAAAGACCACCTTCAAAGCGTTTTGGTGGTATTTCTTCTCCGAGTCGCCCACAATCTGGTCGAGTCGTTTCGGACACGCATACACATGCAACACATCGCACTGCTGGAAATTCTCTTTCTCGATCGTCGCAAAATCCTAGCCAGACAACAAAACACTCACCATTACAATCACCAAATAGTCCCCAGCGCACTGGAATTGTTCGTAAAAATATTTCTCGTCGAACGGATCGACCTGAACGCAATTCAGGAGATGCACCTTTTTTTGATAATACAAAAGGATTTTTAAAATCGACAAGCGAAAATATTACTATTCCTCCTTTAGCAGCAGGAGATCTTCGTATCATACCGATATGTGGAGTTGAAGGAATAGGAACCAACATGATTGTGATTGAATACGGCGAAGAAATTATCGTCGTCGATGCAGGTTTTGGTTTTTCAACTCTTGCAACACCGGGTGTGAACTATACTCTTCCCAACACAACGTATCTCGAAGAACGAGTGGGTAAAATAAAAGCTCTCATTATTACACATGGTCACATGGATCATGTTGGAGCAATTCCTTACATCATTGAGAAAATAGGTAATCCACCCATCTATACACGAGAATTTGGAGCACTCTTTATTCAAAAACGTATGGAAGAATTTCCAACTGTACCAAAACTTGATCTTCACGTAGTATCAAAAGAACAGGGCTATATTACTCTTTCAGAAAATTTCAAAGTAAAGTTTTTTGGACTTACACACTCAATTCCCGATTCCACAGGTGTTATTATCCAAACTCCAATTGGTGGTGTTGTTTCAACGGGTGATGTCCGTGTGGAAAACGATAATGGAGTTGTCAAACAAGAAGAAATCGATCAGTATGCATTTCTTAAAAATGAAAATATCCTTGCAATGACAATTGACTCTACGGGAATTGAAAAGCAAGGTTGGTCTGTTTCAGAAGCAGTCGTATCAAAAAATATCGATGAGATTATAAAAAATGCGACTGGAAGAACTTTTATTGCGGCATTTTCTTCTCAGATTGAGCGATTGATGACCTTTATGCAATCTGCAAAAAAACATAATAAATTCATCGCCCTTGAAGGACGTTCAATAAAGAGCAACCTGGCTATTGCAGATTTTTTGAAACTTACTGACTTTTCACATGTGATCCCAATAACGGATATTGATGATCATCCACCACATAAAGTCGTTGTACTTGTTACGGGTGCACAGGGCGAAGAATTTGCTGCGCTGAACCGCATTGCACGTGACCAACACAAAATAATCAAGATTCGTGAAAACGATACGATTATTCTCTCGTCATCAGTTGTTCCTGGAAATGACTTCCCTGTTGCACAACTTAAAAATAAACTCTTCAAAAAGTGTAACAATGTAATCACATATAACGACAATGCAGTACATACTTCAGGTCATGGAACACGTGAGGAACTCAAGTGGATTCATTCTCAAATTCCATACAAATTCCTCATACCTGTACATGGTGAACCATACATGATACGAACACATGCTCGTATGGCAGAACGTGACCTAGGTGTTCCACGGGAAAATATTGCAATTCCAGAAAATGGTTCTGTTATTGAAATTCGCGAGCAAGGAAGTAAAATCACTATCCTTAATGAACATGCACCAAATGATCTTGTTGTTGTAGATGGAAATATGGTTGGTATTCTTCCTGAAGTCGTCATGCGAGATCGCTTAAAGCTCGCAAGTGATGGAATGTTTGTGATTGTAGTAACGCTTGACCGCAATGGAGCAATCAAAAAATCTCCTGACATTATTTCACGTGGATTTATTTATCTGCGAGAGAATCAGAGACTTCTCCAAACTATTAGAGCTCTTATTCGTCGTACAGTACAAAAAGAAGTACTCCGACAAAAGCAACCATTTGATTTTGATGAAATTAAAAAAGAGATTGCGGATACGACAGGAAAATATCTCTACAAGACAACAGAGAAGGAACCTATCATTATCCCCGTTGTACTTTCTGTTTAAACTAAAAACCCTCTCGATGTACCGAGAGGGTTTTTAGTTTAAAATTCTTTATTATCCACGTAACATTCTATATACATGTATCATTGTGCGATACTAGGTATATGATATCTGCGTTCACTAAACCACGTTTGCTTGTTTCTCTTGCGGGTTTTATTCTCTCGATACATGCAGCGCTCACTGCATATGTAAATTCTTCTTATCTTGCAGAAATGTGTTTGTGCACTATTCCAGAAGATTTTATTGGACTAATATATGCGCTTGGATCAATTCTTGCTCTCGCGTGCATCACAACACTGCCACGAATTTTACAACGCATTGGCAACTGGAGTGCGACAGTTTTTTCACTTGTCGTACTTTTATCAATGCTTTCGATTATTATTTTCTCAACAAGTCCAATGCTTATCGCAATAGCTTTTGTTATATATCTTGCAACTGGAATAATTATTTTTTACAACCTCGACATTTTTTTGGAACATTTTTCTGTCGATGCAAAAACAGGTAATATTCGTGGAACGTATCTCACTTTCCTTAATCTCGCTTGGGTCCTAGCACCGTTCATTTCAGGACAACTCATAGATCATCCTACTGGTTTTAAACTTGTTTATGGAGTAGGGGCGGTGATGGTCTCACTAGCTCTTTATATTGTATTGACAAAACTTCATGTATTTAAAGATCCAAAATACAAAGCACAAGCTATACTTATTACACTACCTCACTTCTGGAAAAATACTGCGCTTCGAAAAGTTTTCATCGCTCAGTTTTTGTTGGAATTCTTTTTTGCATGGATGGTTATCTATCTTCCACTTTATCTCAATGTAACACTCGGATTTTCATGGAGTACTATTGGTAGTATCTTTTTTATGATGCTTTTACCTTTTGTGCTTTTCCAAATTCCTCTCGGTAGAATCGCTGATCGTTGGCATCTCGAACCACACATCATGTCTATTGGATTTCTCATTATGGCAATCTGCACGGGAATTCTCGTCAGCGTAGGATTTGCTTCGTGGTGGGTACTTGGAATTATTCTTTTTGGTACTCGTGTTGGCGCAAGTGCTGTACAAGTCTCAACAGAGTCGTATTTTTTCAAACACATACACTCAGGAAATATTTCAGAGATTGGTATTTTTAGAGACACAATACCCATTGCATACACACTAGCTCCTATCATTGCTACTATTTTACTTACGACAACTGGCCTCGAAACACTCCATCTTTTTCTTATTTTAGGAATCTTTATGCTATGTGGTTTAATACCCTCACTAACTCTTGTGCGTAAGCGTCCTTCAGATCAGACCTTGCCAAGTCATTCAAGATAGTGTACTAATTCTTTTCATGAAACTCGTTATCGTAGAATCCCCAAGTAAAGCAACGACTATCGAGAAATATCTCGGTAAGCCATATGTCGTACGTTCAAGTATCGGACATATTCGAGATCTTCCAAAATCTGGAACGAAAGCTATCGACATTGATCGTGGCTTTATTCCGAACTATATTATCTCGCCTGGAAAACAGAAAGTTGTAACAGAGCTTACAGCACTTGCACATAAAGCTGATGAGATTTTGCTTGCGACTGATCCTGATCGTGAAGGAGAAGCTATAGCGTGGCATCTCGAGGAGATTCTTCAAGATGCTAAAGTAAAGGCGCCTGTGCGTCGAATTACATTCAATGAAATTACCCAAGAGGCGGTGCAAGATTCTCTCACGCGACCACGTGAAGTAAATCAAAATTTACGAAAAGCACAGGAAGCTCGTCGGGTACTCGATCGACTCGTAGGTTATGATCTCTCAGGACTCATATGGAAAAAAGTGAGATACGGACTTTCGGCGGGGCGAGTCCAATCACCCGCCTTACGAATTCTTATGGAACGAGAAAGAGAAATTCGGGCATTTATTCCGGAGAAGTTTTATGTCATCAACGGTATATTTTCAGCACACAATCTTTCATTCCCTCTTATCTGTGACGATAAACCCGCATCACTCGAAGAAGCGAATCGAATAATAGATGAAGGAAACCGTGGTACATGGAGCGTTGTATCTATACAAGAATCACGTATGCAAAGAAATCCACGAGCACCCTATACAACATCGACTCTCCAACAAGAAGCCTCGACGCGTCTTGGTTTTTCTCCATCGCGGACAATGCGAGCAGCACAAAAACTCTATGAAGCTGGACACATTACATACATGAGAACAGATTCAACAATGATGAGTTCTCAGGCATTGGCACAAATTTCGGCTCTTGTTATTTCTGAATTCGGAAAGGAATATCTTAACACTCGTCAGTATGCGACAAAAAGTAAGAGTGCCCAAGAAGCTCATGAGGCTATTCGACCAACACGATTTCAAAAAAAAATCGTAAGTACGGGCGATGAACGATCACTCTACGAGCTCATTTGGCGACGAAGCGTAGCATCCCAGATGTCTTCTGCCGACCTTCTAAAAACAAAAGTTTCTGCAAATATTAACAGCAGCACAATACCCAATTTTTCAACACATGGTTCACGAGTATTGTTTGATGGTTGGCTAAAAGTTGATACTCGCGCTCATGGAGAAGATACAGAAGTACCCAAACTTTCCGAAGGAGATCGGCTTAAGCTCATTGAACTCAAGCGAGAAGATAAAGAAACACAGCCTCCAAATCACTATAGCGAAGCGGGACTTATTAAAGAGCTCGAAAAAAGAGGAATAGGAAGACCTTCTACGTATGCATCCATTATTCAAACTCTTGTCAGTCGAGGATATGTTGATAAACAGGGACGTACACTAATACCAACTGACACTGGTGACGTTGTATCATCTTTTCTGGAAGAGCATTTCGGTACTTATATTTCAGATACATTTACTGCAGATATGGAAAATGAGCTTGATGGTATTGCGCATGGTGAAAATGATTACACTGAGACACTTTCACATTTTTATCAGCCATTTCGAAAGGAGGTAGCAAGCAAAGAAGGTATTCCAAAAATTACTAATTTAGGAGTCGCTGATGCAAAGCACGTATGTCCAACATGCGGTGCGTCAATGGTTATTAAACTAGGGCGCACAGGAAAATTTCTTTCATGTAGCTTGTATCCCAACTGTGAAGGAGTATTGGGTCTTGATGGTATAGCTTTGTCAGAAGACACTCCGCTTGGTAGTGATCCAAAAAGTGGTGAGCCTGTATATGTTTTGACAGGGAAATTTGGACCTTATGTTCAGCTCGGAAAAAAATCTGACGAAAATCCAAAGCCGAAGAGAGCAAGTCTTCCTAATGGTAAAAATCCAACAACGGTTACGCTCGAGGAAGCAATCCATCTTCTTATTCTTCCTCGTCAGCTTGGAATCCACCCAGAATCGGGGGAACCAATCATATCAAATATTGGTCGCTTCGGACCATACGTGGGACACGGTCGTACTTTTGCATCACTTAAAAAACCATTTGACCCTTATACAATAGGTTTTGAGGAAGCACGAGAGGTTTTGTCTCGCCCAAAAGCTCTTCCGAAAGGTGTTGAACTCATTCGAGTTCTCGGCAAGCATCCAAAAACGGGGAAAGAATTGCGACTCCTACAGTCAAAATCTGGGACATTTATACAAAAAGGTCTCAAGAGAATATTTTTACCAAAAAGCACTAATGTAGAAGAATTCCAACTTGAAGATGCCGTACAATTACTTTCTTTCTCTTAAATTATTTTTTAAAATAGTCGCGTTTTAGAGCCTCAAAGGTAGGCGCATGTAAAACGTCGATCCTTTGTTACGACCTTCTGATTTTACCCATAGATGGCCGTCATGTCTTTTAATGATACGTTGTGCAATATATAAACCGAGCCCCATACCCTCCGTATCTCTTTTCTTTGCTTCAGAGCCACGAAAAAAACGCACAAAAGAATTATTTCTTTCGTGACGCGTAAATCCGATTCCACTGTCTCGTACTTGCAAAAGGATAGATTTTTTTTCTTTATAAACAAGCAGTGCAATACTGCCATTTTTAGGAGTATAAGCAAGAGCATTTTGAATAAGAATTTCAATAACAAACTGAATTTTTTTATTATCAAGTGTTATGAATGGGATATCGCGGGCAATATCTATAAAAAGACGAATATTATTTTCCTTCAATTTTACTGAATATTTTTGGAGACTTTCTTCTATCATTTCACGAACAGAAACACTCTTGAGATTATAAGTCGATTCGTTATCTACTTTTGCTAGTCCAACTAAAATATCGATAACTTCAATAAGTCTTTCAGTACCGATTTCAATCTGTTTGACGGCATTACGTTTTTCTTCAACTGTTAGCTCATTGTGAAGATTTTGTGTTGCCCATTTTATACTTGTCAGTGGAGTTCGAAATTTATGAGTTGCAATAGTTAAAAATTCGTATCGCAAAATTTCAGCATCATGTAATATTGCATAATTTCTATAGGAAATAAAAAAGATAATCAACCCAGATAATACCAGCATGGACCACCACGGAATATCATATGGGATTAATTCATAAATTTCTGTTTTAAAAAAATTTAAAATTGACACACTACTCAATAGAAAAATTAGAGGGAGCGTGTGAAAAAAATATGCGAAAAATTGCTTCATAAGATTTAGTATATCAATTTTTCTAACTTTTAAAACGAAAGCGCTACGGCGCCTTCCCGTAATACCTCAATTTCATTATCTTTAATTTGAATAATTGTCGAGGGCAAAGACTCTCTTTCTCCTCCATCAATATAATAATCAACGTTTTCTCCAAAATATTCGTAGGCTTTCTGAAGATTTGTCGCTGGTGGCAAACCTTGAGGATTTGCACTAGGGGCAACAAAAGGGCCGTGTTGGATTAAAAAATCTAAAAGTTGAGGATATGGTGGCATGCGGACAGAAAGGCTCTTGGCACCTCGATGAATATGATTCATTTTTTCTGAATCACAGGGTATAACAACAGAAAGCTTGCTGGGCCAATGCTGTGACAGAAATGATAATATTTCATTTGTAAGCGTCAGCTCAAGTTTATTAAGTTGTTCAAAAGAGCCTATGAGCACAATAAGAGCTTTCTCTGGAGATCGTTTTTTGATTTTATAAATGCGCTCCACTCCCTCAACATCCGATATACGCGCCACGACTCCATAAACGGTATCAGTAGGTATTACCCCAACAGATGGCAATGGACTTGCGTCATTGAAATTTCGAATATTCATAATATAAATAGTATCATATCTTGCTTATTCTTCGTATTTTAAATATAAGGGTTTCTTGCTTATGCTCCGTGTCGGATAACCATAACATCACCATCATTTACGATATAGTCTTTTCCCTCAAGTCGTAATAATCCGGATGAGCGCGCAGGCCCCCAACCACCTTGGCCAATAAGATCATTCCAAGGAATGACTTCCGCACGAATAAAATTCTTTTCAAAGTCTCCATGAATTTTCCCTGCAGAAACAGGAGCAGAGTCTCCGCGCGTGATCTGCCAAGCGCGCGTCTCCTTATCGCCCGTTGTAAAAAATGTCATGAGATCAAGAAGCTCATATCCTTGTCGAATCAATTCATTTATCCCGTCTTCTTCAATACCGTAAAGATCTGATCGCATAGAAGATTTTTCATTATCTTCAAAATCGTTAAGTTCATGTTCGATTTGTGCATCGATAACAACATAACGCGCACCAAGGGATTCAATATATTTGATTACATCAAGGAAGCGTTCAGGTTCAGCTACGTCGAGATTTACCCCACCTGATCGCTTGTTAAGCGTAAAAAGCATTTTTTTTGCTGTCAAGAGTTGCCAGCTCTTCATAATCTTTTGCTGTTCATCGGTCAGTTTTGTACGCCATGCAAAATCTTCTGCTTCTAAAGTTTTCAGGACAAGGGACAATACTTCTTCTTCTGCTAAAGCTTCTGCGTCACCTCGACGAACATCTTTTTCGATACGCATACGTCGATTTGAAAGTGTTTCCATGTCTGACAAAATCAGTTCCATGAGAATGACTTGTATGTCGCGCAAGGGATCAATCTCGCCATAGACATGATTTATTTTTGTTGAAAGCCCATCGTCTACTGCAAATATCCGAACAACATGCACGAGAGCATCCACTTCACGAATATGGTGAAGAAATTTATTTCCCAAGCCTTCACCTTTTGATGCACCTTCCACAAGCCCAGCAATATCAACAAACTCCACTACTGCTGGAATAACTTCAAGAGAATGTGAAAGATTAGCAAGCTGAGTAAGTCGAGGATCTGGGACTGGGACTATCCCAACAGATGGATCAATAGTACAAAATGGATAATTCATTGCGGGAACCGATTTTCGAGTCAATGCGTTAAAAAGCGTCGACTTACCGACATTTGGAAGACCCACAATACCTAGACTCAATTGACTCATAAAAAATTATTTTGAAGACTTTGTTGTCTGATATCCTTCAACTGCCTTCTTGATCTCTTTTTTGTACTTACTCATTACATTCATCATTGCATATTGTTGATTTTTCCCAGATTTGACACTTGTTTGAATTTCTTTTCCAATTTTTTCGAAGAGGTCAGGATTATGCTCAATAAGCGCTGTAATAAGTTCTCGCTGTTCAGGTGGCAATTTTGCCATCTGTTTTTCGACGAGTTTTTGCATTAGTTTATTTTTCTGATCTTTAAAAAAATTACCAAACATACATTGCATCGTATCAGAAGTTTTGCAACTCTACAAGACTGCACTAATTTTGCTTTGATGTTGTCTGAGTTGAATAAATTTACGAATTTCTTCAACAATAAGAGTTGAGCAAGCGATAAGTACAATCAAAGCCCAGTCACTCGCTCGGAGTGGTACAAAACCAAAGAATTTCTGCATAAATGGAATGTAAAGCGCACATACATGAAGAATAATAACGAGACATGTCATATAAATGAGTGGTTGATGTTTGCGAACCGAAGTAAAAGTTATACGTGTTTTAAAAAGTAAATCAGTGCCGGAATTTAGACTGTTGAGCCATTGAAATACAGCAAGTGTGGTTAGGGCCATAGTACTTGCGTAGGGTAAACCATACGTAAGACTTGAGAAATAAATCCAGAGCGAGCCCACTGTCATGGGTAATGCCATAATACTCATTCGTAGATACATATCACTAGAGAGAAGGTGTTTTTTTCGTTTTACAAAACCTCGCGTTAAAAGTTTTGGATCGAAAGGCTCATAGGCCAATGCAACAACAAGGAAACTATCCGTCACAAGATTAAGCCAAATTATTTGTGCTGGTGAAAATGGTAACGGCAAAAGCAACAGAATTGCGAGACTGATTACCATAACCTCTCCAAGATTTGTCGCCAATAGGTAGAGAAGGACTTTTTTTATGGATGCATACATATGCCTACCTTCTTGTACGGCACGTCCAATATTTCCAAAATTATCGTCAAGCAAAATAATATCCGCAGCTTCTTTTGTGACGTCAGTTCCAACACGCCCCATAGCGACACCCAAATCGGCCGCCACGAGCGATGGAACATCATTTACGCCATCTCCCGTCATGGCAATAATATCTCCATTTTTTTGATATGCTTCTATGATTTTTAATTTATGAAGTGGTGTGACACGAGCAAATACTGTTACACCCTCTAGCTTTAAAGCAAGTTCCTGTACTGAAAGTTTTTCAATGTCAATTCCCGTAAGTACACCATCTCCGTTGTGATAAATTCCTGCTTCCGTTGCTATTGATACGGCTGTATTTTTATGATCCCCCGTAATCATCACCACGCGCATACCTGCTTGTAACACAGTTTCCATGGCTTCGTGAACTTCTGCGCGCATTCCATCTCTCATGCCAACATAACCGATGTACGTCAGATCATGCACATCATTTTCGTGAATGTGCTGAGATACATCATGTTTTTCTGTCATGACTATCACACGCAATCCTTGCTCTGTTGCATCATGAATTTCGGCTCGCAAATCTTCGAGATCTTTTTCGTTCAAAACTCGTATTCCACCAGGGGACCAGTAGTGCGTACATTGCTTCAACAAAGCTTCCGGTGCACCGGTAGCATACATTGTTACTTTCTCTCCACGGATATGAGCGTTTGCATAAAATTTTCTTTCATATGAAAACGGAATTTCTCCAACAAGTGGTGCAAATTTCAACATTTCTTCTTTTTTGAAACCAAGTTTTTCACCAAGAATTAACATTGCGGCTTCTGTAGGGTCACCTGTAATTTTTTTAATAGGCAAACCAGATTTTTCATCTTTCACTGCAAAAACATTTGCATTTGATGACAGAGCAAGCAATTCACCCAAATAGCTCAAGCTCTTTGAATCTTTTGTTTGTACTGGATGTGTATCACGAAAAATACTTCCTGCACTTTCGTATCCAACACCAGTGACAGAAAATTTTTCTTCTTTGAAAGCTATATGTTGAACAATAAGCTCATTTCTAGTAAGTGTTCCTGTTTTATCAACCGCCAATACATCTGCTTGTCCAAGAGCCTCAACTGCCTGAAGTCGTTTTACGAGTACATTTTGTTTTGCCATTCGACTGACACCATGAGATAAGATAAGTGTGAGAACGAGAGGCAGACCTTCAGGAATAACAGCAATGAGCAGAGCAACACCCACAAAAACCATCTGTTCTGGAGTTCCGCCACTTACTATATATCCAAGAAAAGCAATAATAACTGCAACAGCACATGAAATAACAATGAGCTGATATGCTAATCGTCTCATATCTTTTTTCAAAGGAATTTCTGTGTCCAGACTTGCTATTGTTGCAGACAACTTTCCGATCTCAGTATCAAGCCCGGTATTCACAACAATCGCCAGAGCTGTTCCCGATAATGCGTGTGTTCCCTTAAAAATACGATTTGTCTGCTCCTGAAGGGACAAAACTTTTTCACTTTGAAAAAGTCTCTTTATTGCAGGTTCAGATTCTCCTGTTAATGATGCTTCATCGACAGTAAATTCTTTAACTTCCAAAAGACGTGCATCTGCAGGAATTGCATCGCCCTCGCGTAATACAATAATATCTCCCGGAACGAGATCTTTACTTTCGAGCATGACTCTTTTGCCTTCTCGAATAACGAGAGCATACGTTTTTGAAAATTGAGAGAGTGCATTGAGAGCATTCTGGGCACGACCTTCCTGTAATGACCCCAGAATGCTATTAAAGACGAGTACACATGCGATTATAGAACCATCGATATTCCTACCAAGCAAAAATGCTCCGGCAGCAGCAGCTACAAGAACCCACATGAGAGGGCTTGAAAATTGTCTCAAAAAAATCTGTAATATTGTTTCTGATTTTATTTGTCTTAAAAGATTCGGCCCAAATGATTTCAAGCGTGAACGTGCTTCCGCTTGAGATAGTCCAATTTTTGTCACTGAAAGTCTTGCTAGAACGTCTTGTTCGCTAAGGCATTCCCAAGCATTTTCACGCGATACAAGAACATTTGTCGGTCGAACTGAATTCATGGTTCAGGGGTTATTTCCACAACCTTGTTATCTGGTCCCGACATAAGTGTTTGATGCGCTATTGTGCGGCATACTGGATTTTGATCACGCCAATCACTTCGATCCAGCCAAATATGAAATGCATACATAAATGGAAGGATACTAATGTAATAACGAAGATCAGCAAGTTTTCGTAGCCACCATGCAAGGCGTCCAGAAAAAACAAAACCTGCGATTTCTGCAATAGCCCAATTTGCACCAATAGGTATAACATGTGCTGGCGTCTTCGTTTTATATCGAGGCCATTTGTCTGATGATTGTAAATTTCGAATTTTTGCTTCGATAACACGAGCAATAAATGCACCGTCTGCAATAGCTGTTTGTGCGAGACCCGAATATTTTGTGTCAGCTGCGTCTCCACCTACAAAAATATCTGAAAAACTTTGGGGCTGCAAAAAATCATCCACACATATTTTATTTTGGGAACTAAAGAGAAATTGTTTATTTTTTGTATAAAATTCATTAGTCAAAATTCCAGCTGCCCATACAACTGTTTTTGCTCCAAGCTCCATATCTTTTAAGATAACACTCCATACACCCTTTTTTACAAGATACCGATTGTTAAGAAGATTTACCTCAAGACTATTCAAACGCTTTCTTGCGAGATGAGATGATTTTTGACTCAATCGAGGAAGTACTCGTGGATTCCCTTCTATGATATCAATCGTAACCATACTTTCTTCAATCTTATATTTTCTTGCAAGTGTTCGCGTATGTTCAGAGAGTTCACCAGCTAATTCAACCCCAGAAGGTCCACCACCGACAATAACAAAATGCAATGCGACGAGAAGTTCATCTTGTTCCATAGTATGAGCGTCAACAAACATCGCATCAATATGATCGCGAAGACGAATTGCTTGATTAATCGATTGAAAATTAAAAGACAATTTTTCTAGTCCTTCAATATTGAAATACGTCGTCTGACTTCCAAGAGTGATCACGATATAATCTCCACGATATCTTGTTCCACTTAAGCCCTGTACTTCTTTTTTTTCAAGATCAACATTTATTGCCGTATCATAGACAATTTCCACATTGAGACCTCTAAAAATCTGAGCAAGTGGAAGGCATGACTGAAGTGGACTTTTGCCGAGAACAACTTGGTAAATTGCAGGATAATACTCAAGATAGCTTTTATTGGTAAGAAGACGAATATGAATATTAGGTATTTTTCTTTTTGCTAAGTCACGAGCACACTGCACGCCAGCGAATCCTCCGCCTATAATTAACACTTCATGGATAGTTTTAATTTGCATACCAGCTATTATAACAGGAAGTTCGAAAATCAATTGTTAACAAACGATAGGATGCGCCCGCGGTTAAGCCATTGTATACTGTGTAAGACGGTGGGTATGCCATACGTCACATCTTATGGAGACTGAAATGGACGATAACAACATGCAAAAAACCTTTCTGTCGATGTATTCTGAACATTCTGACGCTCTTTTTCGTTTTTGTCTTGTAAAGGTCAGAAATCGTGATCTTGCAGTCGATATTGTCCAAGACACATTTACGCGAACTTGGGAATATCTTGTGACTGGAAAAGAAATCCAGAATATTCGAGCGTTCATGTACCGTGTTGCTAGAAATCTCATTGTTGATCACAGTCGACGACACGAGTCATTGTCTCTTGAGTCAATACTTGAAGAGGGATTCGAATTTCAAGACAAGCAGAGCAACACGATACAGATTGATGCGCAAGTAAGAGAAGCAATTGAGCTTTTTGATAAACTTCCCACAAAGTATCGTGACGTTCTCTATATGAGACATGTCGACAATCTGGAAATATCCGATATTGCGTTAGCACTTGGAGAAACGCCAAATGTTATCTCGGTCCGGCTCCACAGAGCACTCAAAAAACTCCAAATACTCAATTTATAAAAATTCTATGGAAAATAATTTTAAAAAATTTAGCGACATCATTCAAAACATCAAGCTCTCGCCTGATGAGCATTTTCGTATAAAGCGTCATATTGAACGTGTGATGAAAGGTGAAGTCGACGTGTCGCCATACGTTATACCTTCTCATATGTCTCGCTGGATTCGTCCTGTTCAATATGCAACGCTTGTGCTTATAATTATTGCTATCAGTGGCGTTAGTGTCAGTTCTGTTGCACAAGCAGCTCTTCCAGGAGATGCACTTTATGGATTCAAAATAAATGTATCCGAAAATATAAAATCACTGACAAAAACAACACCAGAGGCAAAAGCGCGTTATGAAATCGAACGTGTAAATAAGCGTTTTGAAGAGACGGCTGTTTTAGTTGCTCAAGGTCGCCTCAATAATGAAGCAAGTTCTGTTATAAATATGCAGATTGAAAAACATTCAGACAAAGCGCAGGAATCTGCACAGCAGCTTGAGAGTCTCAATCCAAATGTTGCACTTGATCTTGGAACAGAGCTAGCAACATCATTAGAAACATATTCAAAAGTATTCGGAGAAGTGAAGATTATTACAAATTCAAATGGTGAACTTTCCTCTATTATTGATGCCAGTGAAAAGCTCGCAATAAAAATACATGCAAACCTAGAGCTTGTTGAAAAAAGCATTGTTGATAAATTAATCGAAACTCAAGAAACAGATGCTGATCTCGCTCGTATTAAAGCTGAGCGAAAACTTGAGGAAGTTTCAAAACGATATACTTTCCTGAAAGAAAGTATTATTCGTGATTTTCCTTCATTGACGCCAAAAGAAGCCATTGTAAATAATACAGAAGAAGAAAACATAGGTGCAGAAACAAACGAAGAATTTACTCCAGAAAAAAGTCCAGAAGAAAACACTTCTAACCCCGAATCAATTGTGTCACTTCCAGAAAATATTGTAGAAAATGAAATATCTGAAAATATTTTGATCGAAATACCTAATATTTCTATTGAGATTGAAAGTAGAGTTACTGAAAATAGTGTTCTCCAGTCAGTTTCACAAAATAGCGTAACGACCACAAGCTCTGTAGAAAATACAAATAGTGAAGTTGATAATAAGATTATCACTACTCTACCTGAATCAGATTCTGACGAAATTAATTCAGTGCCCGTGATACCGAGTGAGCCTGCAATAATGGAAGATGAGATACGTGCATTTTTTATAGAAATAGAAACACATCTTTATGAGGCTGAAACACTCATTGCCGAAGGCAACTATTCATTATCTTTTTCTACAGTACAAGATGCCGTAAGTATCATGCAACGACTCGCAATTCTCACACTATTCGAAGCAAAAATTCAAGAAAAATTTGTGATTCAACTCGAGGAAGCAAGAAAAAATGAAGAATTAAATGTTTCAGAAAAAATTCTTACCGAAGAAATACCATCTGATGAATCATTTATAAATGAAAATCAGTAGAGAACAGAGAACGATGGAAATACCAGCAGACAGAAAATAGAGATGGAAAAAAAGAGCACTTGCAAGAGTTGATCTTACAAGTGCTGATTTTTTTGTTTGTATATAATCATTATAAATACAACAGATACAAGTCCAAATAAGCCAGCAAGAAACATATTTCTTGATGTTTTGTTACTAGGTGAAGAATTATTTTTACGAGAAGAATAGACTATATCTTCATTGATTTCATTAAAGTTTCTGCCACTGCCTACAATTTCTTCATTCATTGACATAAAAGAATTATTTTCATATGAATCACTCTGAATTGCTACACCTTGCGAATGAATTGTATTTTCAGTTTCCGTTTCCACCGAAAGCCCTATTTTTTCATTTTTCTCAACTTCTTCGATATCCCTTATATCTTCGTCATCTTTATCCATTTGCTTTTCTTCCTTTTCTTCTTTGGCATAGATAATCTCGGAAGCTCTGCTATTTAATGTAATATTTGAGAATATATCATTTTCTCTACCATGGACAGATGCATAATCGACAAAATTTTGCAGAATTATGGGAGAAAGCATCAATTTCTCACTTGGAAGAATTTTTGTTTGTGGAGGTAAAATATAACTATAATCCAAAAATGAAAGTCGCCATAGTCCTATATCTACGAGAAAATCACTATCGTTTTTTATTGAGAGAATTCTATTTTCCTCATTAAAAACCAATGACAAAGCATAATCTCTGACCCCAATTTGCAATGTCGTTGTAATATCGGGCACATCGCGATTTCGCGTTTTGTACCATTCAACATTGAGAACGAAAGAACCTTCGTTATAATATTGATGATCAACAGAACCATTGGAATTGTTTCCGTATATCAGACCATCTCCCATATTCCATATATAATAACCTGTCTGAATATCAAAATCGTTCGAATCACGCACGCGTGGACTGAAAGAAAAAATATCATTCGTAAAACTTCCTGAATTTTGAAAAATTGTAAGTGTATATGGCCCTTTTATTATTTTCTTTATTTGATTTTGAATTGGCTCTGCTAGTAAGCTCGTTGTTCCTCCACTACTTCCCCCTCCAGTACCAGTCGTAGGCTCAGACGGAGGATTTGTTGATGTCATTGCCACTGTCACACTACCCGGAGTTGGTAATGCAGATATCCACGTTCCCATACTATTTTTCTGCAATGAATTTCCATCACCACTCGCCCCAATACTTGTATCATATAAAAACGAATCAATAACAATGTCACTCTCATCAATTATTTCTAACAATTCTGTTTCGTTACTTAAAGAAAATGCACTGTCAACAACAATAGCTGACCCCGTATTTGCATGCACAGATCGAAACTTATCTATATTATCAACTATAATGGCATAGTTATTTGCAGAAACAATAGTCCCTTCCCCAGTATCAACAAGACCGTGTCGTACTTCCGCTTCACGTAATTTATATGATGATAAATCTAAAGAATCTGATGTATTATTAAAAATCTCAATCCACTCAAAACCAGTGTCAGTACCAGGAAGATCGTACATAACTTCACTAAAAGTAAGAGCATGTACTGTTGTACTTGAGACAAGAATACTTGAGAGTAATCCACACATGACGAGAACTTTTTTTGAAATGCAATAGCTCACTCAGTAAAAGTACAGCGAATGGGTAAAAATTAAACGAAAATTATTCCAAAATCTCAGTAGACCTGTGGATAATCATATTGAATATTAAATTTCACTCGCATCATCGTTGTTTTCAGTAGTGCTTTCAATACTGCTGTCAGCATAGTTTTCAGTAGTACCTTCATCTACCTGAAATTCAAAATATTCGGGCGTATTAAGAGACATAAAATCAAGAACTTCTAGTATAGCATTGGTCGAACTTACTGTATCTTCCGCAGGACCATCCTCCATCACGATAACAAAGGCATATTTTGGATCTTCATAAGGGAAAAATCCTATTGTCCAAGAATTAACGCGATCTCGTTTAGAACCTACTTGTGCTGTTCCTGTTTTTGCAGCAACAGAAACGTACGGCACATTTAATCGTCCTGCCGTACCCACGGTAACAGTCTGCCTCATAGCCTCTTTTACTATGTCGTAGTATTTCTGATCTATAGCGATAGGCAAAGGAGTACCAGCATAACTATATACCGCACCCATGACATGCGGTCTTACAAGAACACCATTATTAGCGAGAGCACCCACAGCGCGAACCATTTGCAAAGGAGTCACTTGAAAACCAAACTGTCCGATAGACGTAATATATGTATCGCCAAGTCGCCAATCGTCTTCAAAAACTTTTTGTTTCCACTCAGGGTTAGGAATAACTCCTTGCGCTTCTCCACCAAGATCAAAACCCGTAGCATGAGCAATACCAAAAGCATCAATATAGCGATATATATTTGTAATCCCAATTCCCTTTTGATTTTTATAACCACCTCCGATTGAATAGAAGAAAGTATTTACAGAATCCGCTATTGCATGATACACGTCTGTTGGACCATGTCCTTCTTCTCGCCAATCACCAAATGTAGCAACTTGAGTTTCATCGTATGGACTTACGACCTTAATAGAACCAGTGCTGTAAATAATAGTTTTATCTGTTATAACACCTTCGTTTAGAGCTGCCAGTGCAATAAATGGCTTTACAATAGAACCAGGCGTATAGAGCCCTTTCACAACGCGATTTAGAAATGGTGTATTCTCATCTGTAAGTGCTTTAGTTATGGCACCAGGATTATCACCCTGAGAAAAAAGATTTAGATCGAATTCGGGATAATTTGTTAATGCAATGAGTTCTCCTGACTGTATATTCATGAGTGCGCCAGAACCACCGCTGTAGTCAAATTGCTGGGCCATGTGCTGTATTGCGATGTAAAATGAAGACTGAACTCGAGCATCTAGTGTAAGCCAGATATTTTGACCATGAACGGGTGGATTAATCGTATTTTCAGATTGAATAGCAAAGAGTGCGTCTGTTTCTACGATCTTTAAACCATTTTCCCCAGCAAGTATGTTGTCAACTTCTTCTTCGACGCCCGTTAAACCAGTCAAATGATCTCTCCAGTAGAAACCATTTTTATCTTTTTGAGGATATCGAACATATCCGACTACGTGAGCAAAACCAGGGTCTACGTTATAGGAGCGACGCGAGAAAGGTTCATCTTGATTCACCTTAAAATTTGAAGCGAGGGGTGTTCCGTTACGATCCATTATCACACCTCGTTCGGCAAAAATAGGAGTATGATGAAGACGATTATTCTCACTTTGTTCAAAAAATGCCTCGCCCTTGATGACTTGCAACTTAAATAGACGTCCTGCAAAAACTAAACCAACACATAGACACAAGAAACTAAGAAAAAGTAGCGTTATCTGTGAAATGGGTCTTTCGATCACACCTTCAAACTGTTGTGTGTCGAAAGCTGGTGAATTATGAGAGTCGAGAAGAATATCTGAAGGATCTATCTCTCGGCCACGTTTATGTCGTCGTGAAATAAGCATACGTAGTGATTATACTCCATTCCGAGCGTGAGCAAAAGGTTGCACATCTAGTACATAAAAAATCGAATAGAGCGCGAGAACAGACAACGTTACGATAAAGCCAGAAAAAATTCCGGCTCCTGGACCATACACAACATCAAAAACAAGAGCAATAAAAACTCCTTCTGTATATATTTCGAAGAGAAAAAAGCCCATTAAAATAAAAAATGCCGTTATGAACCATGGGGCTATTGCTGAAGCGACAAGGACTATCAAAAAATATAATATGCGATTTTCGGAGAAATATACTTTTTCGTCCTGAAGCTGTAAAGATGCCATAGATCAGCCGTAACGAGAGCCAAAAAATACTTGCCATATACGACGTAAAATCATAAACAGAATCAAAATAATAAGGCCATAGAATACATACGGATTTGAGAGTATAAATAAAAGAATACTCAGGAGAATATGCTTAATGAGATATACGATTGTATTGCCATCTGTATTCTCACGCTCCAGCGACAGAGCAGCGTAGTTTGTATCTTTCCATTGAGATACAAGTTTCATTTTTTCAATACGAAATACTTCAATACGATTAAAGAGCTTATTTGCTTTATTTTCTACACTTTGAGGAACATATTTCGATGTGGTGTCTAATATTATATTTCCAACTTCTTCTGCAGATTCTATAACGTCCTGCTCTGCGGGTGTTTGGGCAGTAACCATAGAAGGTTGCCCAAAAAAACTAACACTCAAAACACAAAGAAGGGCACAATAAAATAATACGGGTACAAAAAAAGTTTTAAAGTTACAGTTTTTATTTGAATTCATATAAATTTTCATACTACTATCTTACCACACGTCTTACTATATCATCTAGTTTGAAGACACAAGATGTTTTAATCTTGTTGAAGTGATCTTAAAAATCGACCGCGCAAATGCATAGCACGAACGATTCGCTCAACTGCAATCTCATATGCTGAGTCACGGTAGTTCATATTCTTTTGTGAAGAACGATCAATAACAGCCCCGTATGCCCGAAGCATACGTACTCGAAGTCGATCTAAAACCTCCGCTTCTGTCCAGTAAAACTGCTCACGATTTTGAACCCATTCAAAATAGCTCACAGTCACACCTCCAGCATTTGCTAAAACGTCGGGTATAACAATGATATTTCTTTCATTAAAAATAAGATCTGCTTCGTGTGTCGTAGGCCCATTTGCAAGTTCTAGAATAAGTGATGCTTGAACATTCATTGCGTTTTTCTCTGTGAATGCACCATCGAGAGCAGCAGGAATAAAAACATCGCACGCGCATTCACGAAGAGATTCAATGGAAAGATGCCCAACACCTTCGGCTTGATAGACCGCAACACTTCCTTCTTCATTTTTAATTTTTTGAACGAGATCTATGTCAAGACCTTTTTCGCTATATATCGCACCCTGACTATCTGAAACACCCACAATTCGAAAACCAAGATCCGCAAGGAGGCGCGCAGCGGTTGCACCAGCATTTCCAAACCCCTCAATCGCAACTCTGATCGATTGTGGATCTCGTTCTTCTTCTCGTACCCATTCTTGGATCAAAAAAACACCACCTTGTGCTGTCGCCTCGTTACGTCCATAACTTCCTCCTAATTCCAGAGGTTTTCCCGTTATAAAACCGGGTTCACTTTTCTTTGTCAGTGTTTCATATTCATCAAGCATCCAACTCATGACTTGCGAATCAGTATTTATATCAGGTGCAGGAATATCACGATCCACACCCAAAAATGGATGCATTTCACGAATCCATGCGCGAGATAGTTGTTGCAATTCTTTTAAAGAAAAATCTTTTGGATTGCATGTAACACCGCCTTTGGCGCCGCCCAAAGGAATGTCGAGGAGAGAAGTTTTTATTGCCATCATTCCCGCAAGTGCAGAAACTTCATCGAGATCTGCTTGCTGATGGAAACGAATTCCTCCCTTGTATGGACCTCGCGCATTATTGTACTGAACACGAAAAGCAGTAAAGACTTCTTGTTCGCCCGAATCGCGTGTCAGAGTTATATTTTTTGTTTGAACAGCGTCAGGCTTCAGAAGTTTTGCAAGAACTTCATGAGAATAGTGAAGTCTTTCAACAGAGCTTTGCACGCGATATTTAAAATTTTCATAGGGTGTCATAATGTGAACAAGTTATTTAATACGTAGTAGTGGGACAATATTTTCATTTTATTTTTAAATCAATTTTATTATTTAAATTTATACTATTTTTTTTGCACTATTCCACACAAGATAAAAAATTTGTCGCATCATATCTGAGAGTGCTTTGCTGGTAATAACAAAGCTTGATAGATTTTCATTCCACGCAGTAAAACTTACTCTGTCGTCCCATATGGCAATTTGTCCTTTTGGATCGTAAAGATTGATATCGAGCACGCGCGTCTCGCGCATTTTTTCATCATCATAATATATCATCTCATTACTTTGCGATGAATATGGAACGAGGATTTTTGTTTGAATTTTTCTGCGCATTTTTTCAGGAAGGTATTCTTGTGAGATGAAATCGCGCTCCACGGTAAAAATCTCTGGAGTTGATGACATGCGTAGCAATTCTTTGCCCTCCATCTCTAACGGCATCATAAATACTTCTTTAAAACCATCTCTGCCATCATAGTGTGCGACACGCAAATCTTCGTCATGAGCAAAAAAATGTTGTTGTGAGATTCTAGGGATAAGAAGATCTATGGCATATTCCAAATGTCGTGTTTGTTCTTGTGCATAATTCACCAACATTGAAAGATCTTCAGGGCTTCGCACATAGTATTGTTTACGCTTTCCTTTATAGAAAAAATGAACAATACCCTGGTCAACTAAAACATCCAAGGCGAGATTTACTGTCGATCGAGGGAGAGCACAGTCGTCTGTAATTTCTTGAACAGACCGAGCACCACGAGGAAGAAGTTGCTCGTACACTAAAGCCTCTGGAGCTGAAAGTCCGAGATGTTCAAGTTCCTGGGTAATCTCACTCTTTTTTGTCATCCTGTTTACAGTACACTGCGGAAATTTTTACTGATATCTTTATTGACCTGAAGATCCTTATTCGGAGGAAGTTGTCGATTCTTCTGAACTTACACTGTCACCTTCACTCTCGCTTGAATTTGATTCGAATAAAACCTCTTCCTCAGTTTGAATTTCAGGTGTAACTATTTCTTGATTATTTTGTATTTCTCCTTCTTCGGTAGTCAATGGAGGTTGTATTGCGTCATTCACTTGTACAGGACCAACGTTGATAAGAATTTTAGCGACAGGGTCATAGACAACTGCTTTTTGAGAAATTGGGAAAAGTACAACAAAATCTCCATTTTTTACTCCTGCATAAAATGGTTGTTCCATTCGGAGCTGAGGAGCATTTGTAACATAAGCCACTACTGGCTCTTCGTCTTGAGGAACAACGATAAGTGCCGAAATTTCTCGCAAAAGGCGCGCTTCTTGGCGAGAATTTAATTCTCCCTCAACACGAGTTAATGATGATGTTGGTACAAAAATTACATATAATACTATCCCTACAATCACGAGGACGGCCCCCGCAAATGCAAATAGATTTTTTTTCTTATTCATATTCAAAGATATTAACATAAATGCACCCAGAGAGCGACTAATCTGTGGGTGCTTTTCCCGGGATGAGATAATAAGGCACAGCTTTTATTCTTATAAATCAATCTTGTATAATCACGCAACCCATGATACATTATTTTAACATTGGTACACAACAGATTTTGTGAAATTATGTGTATGTATCAATTTTTTATTGCGGGATTGAGTAAAGGTAGCTCGCGAGGCTCATAACCTCGAGGCATCCGTTCGAATCGGATTCCCGCAACAAGCGAATCCATAGATCGCGATTTCGCCGGGGTAGCTCAGACGGTTAGAGCGTAGGACTCATAAACCTAAGGTCGTGGGTTCGATTCCCGCCCCCGGCACCTTAAACGAACTAATCTGGGGGAATGGTGGCGGAGTGCGGGAAATACAAATACAGAACGCGAGCGAAGAATTTTGCGTAGGATTGGGGGTCTGGGGGAAGAACTCCGCAAAATTCTCGCTTCGCGTATTTTCTGATTTTTTTTGTGGACGGGCATTGTAAAAATACCTTATAAAATGATAAAATCATTTTATGGAAGATATAGAAAAAAGATACCAAGAAGTCCTTAAAGACTGCACCGAAAATGAAAATATTATCGGATTGTTTCTTGGTGGATCACGAGGTAAAAACAAAGATTTTATAACAATAAATTCTGACATGGATGTGTATGTCGTTTTGTCTGATAATGCACCGAAGGAGTTAGTCGATAAAATGGAAGGCTACATTTCAGAATTTTTTGAAATTAGAGTTTTGACTTTATCTGAATTACAAAATCACGCCATTTGGGGCAGTGATAAAGATTGGGACAGATATAATTTCCCCCACAATAAACCTGTGATTGATAAGACTGACGAGGTGGCGAAAATTATGGAAGAAAAAGGAATATTACCAGAGGAAGCTAGGAGAAAATTATCAAAGATTCTTTAGACGCATATATAAACGAAGTTTATCGCTCGGCAAAAATATTGGAGAGACGGAAAAGATGTCGCAGCTTATTTAGATGCAATAGAATCATTACCGTTTCTTATGTCTGCTTTATATTCACTTGAGGGGCGAATAAAACCATATAACAAGTATGTTGAATGGGAATTAAAAAATCAGCCCCTAAAATTATTGCCTTGGACACCCGATGAGTTCATTGCTGATTATTTACACATTTCAAAAACTGGAGATTTTCCAACAGAAGCAAAAATTTTCAGGAAAGTTAAAAAATTATTTATCGAGCAAGGATTTAAAGATATATTTGATGAATGGAAAATTTACTATTTTGTCGGGGATGAAAATTAAAAATAATTTATGAAATTCACGGTTGTTGCAATCATAAAAACTGACCCATCTTTATTATCAAAGATTAAAAAGTTGTCAAAAAAGGAAGGATTAGCAAAAGATAATCTGATGTATTTAATGTCTAAAAAACTTGAAAAACCTTTTTCCAAATATGATATAAGTATTGATGAAAAAAACGAAAATGGAAAATTTGATGCGTGGGAAGCATTTGACATGATGACCACAAAAGAACTTTTAAATAATTTAGATTCGCTTGATAGATTCCCTTATTATGTATTTACACCAGAGCGTAAGTGGATAGAGCCGAATCAGGCTTTTATGTTTGTAAGTCCTAGTAATGAAAAGAAATATCGCAAATGGACTAACACAGCCAAAGAAACACTGGAAAAATATATTGATAACAGTATTCCCTTGTTAATTGGTTGCCATTCCTAAAATAACTGATTTTATAAGAGTTTAGTTGGCTTACTTGACATATTAATAATGTGCTACACTTTTAGCAGGTTTTTTCTACTTCCTTAAATTAGTAGATATGGGGTGAATTGAATAACACCCTGAAGCCGTTATAAAAAAATTCTCAGTTGCTTGTTCTGTCAATAAGCTGGTCCCGTTATCGTATTGGGACAATAATCCATACTTTGAGAAATGCAAAGTAAACAAAAAATTTCTTTCGTGATTCTTGGAATCATGATTGGACTTGTCACTGGAATTCTTATTCTTAAATCTCATACAACAAAATATGAGATAGGTAAAATTAAGATGAGATACACCATCGACAGTCTCCGGAGTGAGATATTTTATCTCGAAGTATTCAATTCGTTGAATAATGCAAGGAGTCTGGAAGATCTACTTCTAACTGGAGAAATTTTTTCATCAGAATTTGGAAGTGAAGAAAAATCTGAAGCGTTTAAATATCGCTTCATTGAAAATTTTTACCCAGACCTCAGAAAAATGTGTTATAAAAAATCGGAGGAAATATACTTTCATGAACTCCTCAAACAATCTTCGAGAGAGGAATGGGAAGAAATTCAAAAAAATTATGTGTCCTTACGATCTATGGGAATTGCCCATAGTTAGGCGAGTTGTGTCTTACTTAAAGTCCCGTCAGAATTGACCGGACTTTCTATTGGGAGTAGAATTTGTGTGCGAACGGGCTGGCGGACCTAGCATAATACTCAGTACGTATTTCGGCTTTGCTGAAATTTCAATATTTGTAGTCTCTCTTTTTTTAATGCCCGCCCGCCAAAAAAATTCAAAAAAGAATCGGCCCCGTATTCATTCCCTAGATCCCTCTTGCGGGGCGAAAACCAAATCCCAAAAAACTTTTTTGAAACATCAGTCTCGGAAAGTCGGAATCCTGTCCTCAGAAAAATACTTCCGCTTCTCCCGAGTCCGCATTGCATTCGCACATTCCGTACTTTCCCTTTGGAAAAGCTCTGTGTGAAGCACAGAGACGCTTTGTCGCACGGATGTACGATTAGGTTTCGTCTTGAAAAATTGTTCGAGCTTGATACAATAGAGACACCACTATACTGTTCACAATGTGATATACTACAAATATAAAGTTTAGTCGGCTTTTCTAATAGTAATAATATTAATAAAGTTATGACAGGCGAAGTACCAGAATATGAAAATCTTGAAACCAAAGAGGATGAGACAGAAGAGACCAGCACGCCAGGTGAGAAAACTAAAATGCCAGGTGAAGTTACCCCCGATGAAGAATCTGAAAAAGAGTCAGCGGGAGTATAATCTAGCAAGATATATTAAAGAAAAAGTCCAAAAATTGGACTTTTTCTTTTTAAAAATTTTTACAATGATCGAGAAAAATCATTATTCTGCCTATTGCGCCTTGATCAAAAATTTGTATACTTATGTTAGTCGTATAGACATATTCTATGCGGTGGTAGCTCAACTGGTTAGAGCACCCGCCTGTCACGCGGGAGGTTGCGGGTTCGAGTCCCGTCCGTCGCGCAAAAAAAAGAGCCATAGAAATATGGTTCTTTTTGCTACAGATGTATCAGCGTTTAGATCTTCCCCAAAAGCTCAAAAATGTACTGAAAAAGCGCGTGTGTTCTGCGTGCGTCACGAGATGAAAGCTGAAAGTCCATACCCTGATGAGCTATTTTATTTCTCACCTTATGAGCTTCCCAAGCAGCGGAAAGTGCTGGAAAAGTATCTCGATTCATACCCATAAGACGTTCTCCCAAACTTTCACCCTGATAACCGAGTTCTCGTGTAACCTCATCAAGCATTGCATCTGCTTCTAAAATAGCAAGTCTCCAATCTGAAGAATTTTGTGACTGAAATAAATCAGTTATTGCTTGCCAGCGCGGAGGAACTCCTCGATCTGCTTGTTTTCGTCTTGCAAATGCAAGGATCTTTTCATCTAAAATTTCAAATTCCCTTTTTACAAGAGCGCTATGTTTTGCGCCGTAAGAAACGATCCCGATAATAAAAATAAATACCAAGAGTGGAAAGATGATCCACGTAAAGACTCGGATATCATTTCCTCTAAATGGAATATCTGACTCCCATAAAGGTAAAAAGAAACCCTGGAAGTCAGTGTAACCAGAAGTAACTCCGCCGATAAATCTTTCTTCGACCTGGGATGGAATTAATATGACTTCGTTTGGATTCACGAATAGTAGTATACATCACGATGTGCTATCTATTCAACTCAAACTGTCTGCTCAAAATCTTTTCCAACAGAAAATAACGCGTCCTCACAAAAGTGTGGAGCCATGAAGTGTAAACCGTAAGCAAGCCCTTCAGAATTCAATCCTGAAGGAACAGATAATGCGGGTATTCCTGCGATATTTGCAGGGACAGTAAAAAGGTCAGCGACATACATAGCAACTGGATCTTGAACTGAACCTAGAGGAAAAGCAACTGTCGGCGTCGTGGGCGTAGCAATCACATCAACTGTTTCAAAAACATCCAAGAGAGAGCGTGTGATCATTTTTCGAACAGTGTCTGCTTTTTTATAATACGAATCAAAAAAACCTGCCGAGAGAACATACGTTCCTAAGAGAATTCGGCGTTGAACTTCCGGACCGAAACCTTCTCCTCGCGAAAGCTTATATGTTTCGAGAAGATTACTACCCTCGACTCGTGTTCCGTAGCGCATACCATCATATCGTGCAAGATTTGTCGAGGCTTCAGCAGTCTGGAGAATATAATACACAGGTAAAGACATTTCTATGAGCGGTATTGATATATCGACAATCGTGTAGCCCAATTTTTCTAATCTTTTCAGTGATGCCTCAAAATTTGCTTTTACTTCAACACTCACACCATCATTTTCAATGAAATTCCTAGGGACTCCTATCGAGCGTCCTTTTCTTTTTTCTCTTTTACGTTCTGAAAGCGGAACAGATCGGGCATCACGTGGATCATGGCGTGATAGGATATTGTGAATATATTCGGCATCAGCCACAGAGCGAGCGCAAGGCCCTACTTGATCAAGCGACGAGGCCATGGCGATAAGTCCATTTCGCGAAACTGCGCCATATGTAGGATATAAACCGACAATACCGCAAAAACTTGCTGGCTGACGAATTGATCCTCCGGTATCAGAACCTAATGCAAATGCACACATATTACTCGCAACCGCCGACGCAGAACCCCCAGAAGATCCTCCTGCAACGGATTTTTGGTTCAATGGATTTCGTGTCGGACCAAAAGCTGAATATTCTGTAGATGATCCCATAGCAAATTCATCCATGTTTGAACGAGCAAATGAGAATGCCCCTGCTTCATTGAGGAATTTCACCACACTTGCATCATAGACAGAACGATGTCGAATAAGCATACGAGATCCCGCAGATATGATCTCCCCCTTAATACAAATATTATCTTTCGTGACATAGGGGATGCCGAGAAGTTCACGATGATCACCTTTCATACGCAACTCGTCTGCTTTTTGTGCAGAATCTTTTGCTCTCTCAAAAACTTCCAAAATTGCATTAAGAGCACCATTTTGAAGATCAATATTTTTTTTATATTGCTCAAGTAATTCTACCGAAGAAAATTCTTTTTTTGCTAAGCCTTCGACAAGCTTGTCGAGACTATATTTCGTGATATCCATGCTACAAAATATTCTGAACCAATAAGCCATCACCCGAACGCTTGGGCATATTTCCCAATAATGCATTTCGTACTGAAGAATCTTGAGTCTCAGCAATGTCTTCACGTGTTTGATTCATAGCAAATTGTGGTACTGAAATATCTCCGGAAAGGTTGACTGCTTGAATACTATCGACGTACGATAAAATAGACTCAAAATCCTGCTCAAGAGATGCTTTTTTCCCTTCATCTATATGAATTCTGGCGAGATCAGCAATGTATTGAATATCAATTTTCATATGAATAAGTATACACGAGCGCAAAAAGTTCGCACCTTTTACACTTTTTTAAAGCTGTTGTGAATTGTATTCTGTTATAATAGAGAATATGAAGCAAAAAGACCATCAACACGCAACGGTAAAAAGGACTGTATTTCCAGCTCCAGCATATCTCACCATGCCTTCGATCGGTTTTGATATTTCTGATCGTTCAATTAAATATGTAGATCTCATGCGTTCTGGTAATGAGATACATATTCGGCGTTATGGAAAAATTGCGATTGAACCTGGAATTATAGATGCGGGTATCATAAAAAAAGAAAAAGAATTCATTGAAATTTTAGAAAATCTACATCGCCAGCTTCATATCAGATTTGTTCGCGTTTCTCTTCCAGAAGAGCATATTTTTTCTTTTGAGATGGAACTTCCTCGTATTGAAAGATCACAAATGCGTGGTGCAATCGAGATTCGAATTCAAGATGAGGTTCCGTACACAGCAGAAGAACTCATATTTGATTTTGAAATAATTCTAAATGATCCACAGTGGGTGCTTATACAAGTAAGTGCTATTCGCCGAGAAATTGCAGAAACTTATATTGATGCTATTCGCAAAGCGGGACTGTTCCCTCTTTCTCTTGAACTAGAATCACAAGCGCTAGTAAGAGGAATAATCTCACGAGAAGAGAAGGGGGCTTGTATGATTGTCGATCTCGGAGAGACGCGAATAGGAATCGCTGTCTCACAAAATAATCACATTTACCACACCAGTACTTTTGCTCTCGACAACAAAGGGCTCGAGGAGATTTCGCACAATGAAACGGAAGTTCTTTTTAATGAATTACCACAAGAGATTCAATTACGTTTTCAAGCGATAGCTCAAAACATACTTGAGCATATTCGATACTGGGAATCGCATCGCAACGACAGTAAGCATCCAAAAAAAGAATTGTCCAAAATAATTCTTTCTGGAGGTGTTTCTAACTCTCGTGAATTGGTTAATTTTTTACAAAAAACACTTCCTCTTGAAACGCATGTTTGTGATCCGTTCATGAATATTTCTAAAAAACTACTTCGACGACAAACACAAATGAATGTCGATGAAGCACTTTCATACACTACAGCTATTGGCCTCGCTCGTGGTGACTATCTCTATGATTAATCTTCTTCCTAAGAAATATAAAGCTCGGATTAAACATGAGTATAATTCACGACTGATTGTTATTGTTTTGACATGTTTTATATTTACAATAACTGCAGCAATTCTCCTCCTGGCTCCTGTGTATTTTCTTGTTCTGAATGAAACACGCTCTTTAGAAAATCAAATTGAAACGCTTGCACGATCAGAGACATTTCAAGAGAATACAGAATTGAATGAATTTATAAAAAAAACCGTTGAGGATTTAGGGGTATTTGCCGAAGACAATGAATATATTCCACCATCCGATGCTATTGTCAAAGAAATTCTCTTTCACAAGCGTGATGACATTTCAATAACTGGTATTCTTTATAATCGAATGGAACAACCAAAAATAGATCCAAAAAAAGATGCAAAAAATAATAGAGATGCAAAAATTACAAAAAAAGAAGTTGGACCAATTGGTCTCATAGCCATTACCGGCCTCGCTGAATCACGTGAGGGATTGTTGTCATTTGCGCAATCACTCGACATGGTGCCTGCTTTCGACAGTGTTGAAGTACCTATTGAAAATTTTATCGTGCGACAAAATATTCCCTTTCAGATCACTATTTCGTTTGTCAAAACTCCTAAACAGGAAGCCATTATCGCGCCCGCCATCATAGAAGAAATAAATTCAAAATCATCATGAACAACGACAATCAAAAAAAATCTCAACCCATGTCTTTTATGCAAAATTCTACGCGCTTAATTTTGCTCGTCCTTTTTACTTTAGCTCTTAGCGGTGCATATGTTTTTTTGTTCAATACGATCAGTACAGGTCGCACAAAAAATCTAGAACTTCGCGCACAAATTCTTCGTCAAAATACAACTCTCTCTGAAACGGCAGAGCTCCGAGATATCATTCTTCGAAGCGAAGAAGATCGAAATCTTATTAACACATATTTTGTGACAAAAGATACCATTAATATATTTTTTGATCGACTCGAGAAACTTGGGAATGACTCAAATGTTGAGACCATGATCGCTTCAGCAAAAGAAATACCTATTGATGGATCAGGTAAGACGGAACTAGAAGTAGCTATCACGACAGACGGATCGTTTGAAGACATCTATCAGTTCATGCTCCTTCTCGAAAATCTTCCATTTCAAATTCAGATTATCGGTTTTGAATCTAGTCGCTCAGAAGCCCAGGTTGTTTTATCCACCCCAGGGGAGGGTGAATTTTCAAGCACTGACCAGAAAGAAATAGTGACCTACCCTTGGCGTGGCAAATTTTTAATACGACTAAAAAGCTACCTCGCGAATTAATTTTATGAATATGACATTACCAAAATTTATGAGGGGAAATAAAACAGGAAGGAGTCACGATAATCTTTCGTATAGTGCCCTAAATCATTGGCGACTTATTCTCGTCATACAATTTCTTTTACTTTTCACTGCTGGCCTTTTTTCTAGTTTTACATTTTCACAAATAAAAAAATTGATCGAGAATACTTCTGAGGGGGCATCGGGTGACATCACAGAAAAAAATCTAAACAAGGACATGCTCGAAAATATTGTGGAAACATTTCAGAATAAAGAAAAGATGACAGTTATGATTCTTGAGAGAAAGCCTAATATCGTTGATCCCGCAACAGGACCACTAACACGCAAAGAAGAAAGTGAATCGCAAATAAAAAAAGGTGAGTTACTACAAGCTCTAGAGACACCCCTACCAAGTTAATTTTATATCATGCAAGCATCTGATCAACACGTAAAAGACTTTATTCTTCAATCTGGCATGATCACGCCAGAAGAACTTGCGATCATCGAAGAATCACGTCAGGATCATGTAAAAGGTCTTGGTGATTTTCTTGTTGAACAAGGGAAAATTTCTTCAGATGACTTACGCCGTGTTGAAGCCTATCTTTTAGGTATACCCTACATTAATCTCGCTCCTCAAGAAATTGACTTCGAGACGCTTTCTCTCATTCCTGAAGCTATCGCTCGACGATACAACATGATTGCTTTCAGTAAAAATGGAGACACTCTTGAAGTTGCAATGTTAGATATTGCAAATTTACGGGCAATAGACTTTATAAAGAAAAAAGTTCAACTCAAGATCGCGCCGCGACTCACTGATTCAGCTTCTATCAATGCTGCACTTGCTCACTATCGTAAAAGTCTCAAGGCTGAATTTGACGATATTATCGAAAAAGAATCTCTCCAACTCAAGCAGTTGAGTGATAATGAGAATGAGGGACCAAGTGAAGCGGATCTTCAAAAAATGGCGGATGATATACCTATTGTTAAAATTGTCGATACTCTCATATCGCATGCTATTCTCGAAGGTGCATCTGATATTCACATTGAACCAGCAGAAGAATCGGTCGTTGTACGTTATCGTATTGACGGTATTTTGCATGACGCTATGACGCTTCCAAAAAATACGGCTCCTGGAATTATTGCTCGTATAAAAGTTCTTTCAAATCTTAAGCTGGATGAAAAACGACTTCCACAAGATGGTCGTTTCAAAATGCAAACTGGAAGTGAGAATGTTTCATTTCGTGTATCTACAATACCAACATATTTTGGAGAAAAAACAGTTATTCGTATTTTGAAGGAAAGTTCTCACGGTTACACTCTTGAACAGCTCGGTTTGCACGGCTATTCTCTTGACCGTATCCACACCTCAATGAAGCAGACAACAGGAATGATTCTTGTATCAGGGCCAACTGGTTCTGGAAAAACAACAACACTTTATACCGTGCTTGACATTCTCAACACGCCCGATGTAAATATTTCAACCGTTGAGGACCCTATCGAATATCAAATGCCACGCATTAATCAGTCTCAAGTTCGTGCGGACATAGGATTTACATTTTCAGATGGCCTCCGATCTCTTTTGCGTCAAGACCCTGATATTATCATGGTGGGAGAAATACGAGACCGCGAAACTGCTAGTCTCGCGATAAATGCTTCACTTACGGGACACCTCGTGCTTTCAACAATTCATACAAATTCTGCTGCGGGCTCAATTCCTCGTATGATTGATATGGGTATTGAACCATTCTTGATTGCTTCTACTGTTCGTACGATTATTGGACAACGTCTCGTACGCCGTCTTTGTAAAAAAAGAGAAGAAGCACCACTTACATCGCTGGAATATGAACAGATTGTTAAACTAGCAGACATGGACAAAATTCTTCAAAATCTTCGAGATGAAGGAATTGTAAAAAAAACCGACGACTGGAAAACAATCGTCTTCGCAAGGTCGATTGAATCTAAAGAATGTCCTACTGGTTTCTCTGGACGACTTGGCGTTCACGAAGTTCTTTACGTTTCTGACACAATTAAAAATATTGTCTTAGCAAATGGAACTGCCGACAACATTGAAAAGCAAGCAAAATCTGAAGGAATGCTCACCATGTTAGAAGATGGAATTTTCAAAGCTGCGCAACAAATGACATCAGTGGAAGAAGTACTTCGTGTTATTTCCGAATAGTGTTATGAAATTTTTTATCATCAAATCACCTAAACTCAAAGCAATACTACATTATCTAAAAATCTATGGAATATAAATACCGCGGACAAACTCAAGATGGAAGCCAAGCGCAAGGAACACTCAATGCGCAAACGCGTATTGACGCGACTGATCAGCTTCGAAGCCGTGGTATTATTCCACTTTCCATCATTGAAGTTGAGAAAAAAAGTGGTGACATTCTAGCACCTATAATGAAACTTATTGCACATGTTTCATTGCAAGAAAAAATAACATTTACAAAAAATCTTTCAGGAATGATCAAGGCTGGCCTTTCTCTCGGCCGTGCTCTCAGTGTCCTTGAACGCCAAAGTACAAATCAACTTTTCAAAGACACATTGACGGGAATTATGCGGAGCGTTAATAGCGGAAAGCCTCTCTCACAGGCTCTCAAAGCTTACCCAAAAACATTTTCAACACTTTTCGTGGCAATGGTTCGTGCTGGTGAGGAATCTGGAAAACTTGTAGAGACATTGAAAGAGATAGGAATTCAACTTGAAAAAAGCTACACGTTGCGAAAACGTATAAAAGGAGCGATGATTTATCCTTCCATAATAGTCTGTGTTGTTGTCATTATAGGAATTCTCATGTTTATCTTTGTTATTCCAACGCTCGTTCAAATATTTAAAGACATGGAGCTTGAACTTCCTCTCCCTACACGAATTATTATCTGGATATCAGACGCCATTTCTTCGAATCCTCTCGGTTTCGTTCTAGGATTAGCAATTTTAGTTGCACTTATATTTTATATATTACGACTTCCTAAACTCAAACGACCAATCGATGCATTTATCCTCAAATTTCCAGTTGTAAAAAAAATTGCTCGACAAAGCTCAACTGCTCAAACAGCTCGTACTCTTTCCTCGCTCATTTCGTCGGGGGTACAGATCGGACAAGCACTCGAGATTACACGCGATGTAATTCAAAATTCGTACTACAAAGATGTTCTCGAGGAGGCTCGAAATAAAGTTCAAAATGGTATAAGTCTGTCTAGTGTTTTTCAAAGCCATACCGAAATTTACCCTATCATGTTTGGTGAGATGATCGAAGTAGGAGAAGAAACGGGACAACTTTCACAAATGTTACTCGATGTGGCAGAATTTTATGAATCAGAAGTTGACGAGCAAACAAAAAATCTTTCTACAATCATAGAACCGATACTCATGGTTTTTATTGGGGGAGCTGTTGGTTTCTTTGCCGTTTCCATGATTCAACCAATGTATTCGCTTGTTTCAGGTCTTCAATAACCATATGAGTGTATTTTCAGAGAAAACAAAAATATCCCATAAGAGAGGTATGACGCTTGTTGAAACTCTTTTAGCCATAGCTTTTTTTGCTTTTGCATCTGTTGGGATATACAGAATCTATGTTCAGATATGGGATATGACAAATGCAATTCGCGCGCGAGACATTGCAACAAATCTTGCCAACGAGCAATTCGAAGTAGCGCGTACATTACAGTATGAAGATCTCGGTACTGTTGGAGGTATCCCTCCTGGTGTGCTTGATGCAGATAAAATTGAAACACGAGAAGGCGTAGATTATCGTGTCCGAACATACATTCGTGCTATTGACGATCCATTTGACGGTCTTTTTCCTGCCGACTCGTCACCTGGAGATAATCGCCTTATGGAAGTACGCATTACATGCGAAAGATGTGAAGACCTCACAGAAGTTTTGTATACGACACGCATTGCTCCAAAGCAACTCGAATCTGAGTCTACCAACGGCAACATGCGTATCGAAGTTTTTGATGGATCCGGTGACCCACTTCCAAACGCCGACATCCACATCGTCAATACATCCATCACCCCGGCTGTAGACCTCAATGACACCACAAATGTGAATGGTGAGCTTCTCATTATTGATGCACCACCCTCATTTCAAGGATATGAGATAACCGCAACAAAAGATGGCTATTCGACAGATCGAACATATAGCATAGATGACCCATTAGGAAATACAACTCCGAGCAAACCTCATGCTACTGTCGCACAGCAACAACTCACACAGATCAGTCTTCAGATTGATGAATTTTCGAGTTTTCAAGTACAATCAGAAACAGCCCTATGCGTCCCAGTATCGAATGTAGACTTTGATCTTACAGGAGCGAAAAGAATCGGTGAAAATCCTGTAATACTTAAATATGTGGAATCTCATGAAACGAACGGAAGCGGATATCTAGATCTGGAAGATATCGAATGGGACACATACACACTGAGACTCATGGAAGCTGGCTTAGATTTAATTGGTACAAATCCTATACTTCCTATCGCACTTGAACCCGGAGTCAATCAATCATTCAATTTCACTGTGGCACCTGCAAGTGCTTCTGCCCTTCATGTTATTGTTTATGATTTAGGGTCGAGCCTCCCGATATCAAATGCAAGTGTAAGGCTCGAAGGTCCGTCGAGTTTCGATGAAACGCTGATTACAGGACGTGGCTTTATTACTCAATCCGAATGGCAAGGTGGAAGTGGACAAGATACTTTCATAGATAGTGCAACGTACTGGGCGCACGATGGAAATATCGAAGATGGTACTCCTTCTCCTGGTGGTGGCGACCTTATCCTCGATAATACATTCGGAACATACCAGTCTTCTGGTTGGTTAGAATCATCTACATTCAATACAGGTTCGATCAGTAATTTTCATGAGATTTTTATGGATCCCGAAACGCAGTCGACAGAAACCGGTGAGGACAGCGTACGTTTTCAAGTAGCAACAAATATTGACGGTGTGACATGGAACTACATAGGCCCCGATGGTACCTCAGGAAGTTATTACACACGCACAAACCGAGCTCTTCACGCGAGTCAGAGTGCAAATCAGTACTTGAGATACAAAGTTTTTCTTTCAACGGATGATACATCAATAAGTCCTACGGTTAGTGATATTTTTTTCACATTTACTTCTGAATGTATTCCCCCAGGGCAAGTTATGTTTAGTGATTTTATCTCAGGAACTTTTGATCTTGAAATAACTCATGCCAACTATGACAGTGTCTCCCAACCCGTGACCGTCTCGGGATCAGAGTGGCAAAGTGTGCGTATTGGCGTAACGCCAAGTCTCTAACATGATAAACTTCCACATACAAAAAAATACGCAAAAAAAAGGATTCACCCTTATAGAAGTTATGGTTACCATGGTAATTTTTGGAATTGCTGTCGCCATGATTAGTGGTTTTAACTACGATATTCAAATTCAACGCCGATTTGCACAGCGATCTCTTCAGTCTATTGATCAGGGACGAAAAGTTATTCAATTCATAGCCGACGAATTACGCTCCGCGAATTATGGCGCAGATGGAACGTACCCAATCTACGAAGCGACTGCAACATCTATTGGATTTTTTAGTGATCTCGATGGAGATGGAATTACAGAAAAAATTCGATACTATACTGTTCCTATTATTCAGCCAAACCAACAGAGTTATGACAATCTCTACAAGTCTGTTACAACACCTTCTGTAAAAGTAAATGGGGGGTACAATTATAAAGAAATCAACGAAACCATTACTGAAGACTACATTCAGTATATTAAAAATGGGAATGTAGACCTCTTCCAATATCATGATAGTGACTATACAGGCATTGAGGAATCACTCAGTCCCATCATCTTGAATCGTATACGACTTGTCCGCATCGAAATGAATATCCGACCAACAGCCGACTATGTCAAAGACATAAATGTGGTCACACAAATAACTCTTCGAAATCTCAAAGAAATACAGTAGTTTAGCTAATAAAAATATATTTATGCAATTTTTTTATCACAAAACAAAAAATAAAAAAAGAGATCGTGGCTATGCACTCCTCGCTGCTATTTTTATGATTACCGTCGGTATTGCATTTACTGTTGGATATGTAAACTGGTCTATTGTAAGTCTTAAAATTGCACAACAATCACTTAATCGTGAACAAGCTCTCCAGATTGCAGAAAGTGGTGTTGAATATTATCGCTGGCATCTTGCTCACGACGAGGATGATTTTTGTGATGGAAAAGGTACGTGTACGGGAGCTGGCCCATTTGGCCCATTTGTTCATTCATTTTATGATCGAAATGATGAAATTATAGGAGAATTTTCACTCTTGATAACTCCGCCAGCAATCGGTTCAACGATCACAGAAATCGAATCTACCGGAACGCTTTCTTCGAACCCTGACATAGATCGGGAAATTACTGTTCGACTGGGTATTCCCTCTTTTGCTCGGTATTCTGTCGCATCCGACGCTGATATTCGTTTCGGTGAAGGTACAGAAATTTTTGGCCCCGTACACAGTAACGGTGGAATTCGTTATGACGGTATTGCACACAATCTCGTAACATCAGCACTTGAAACATATAACGATGATGATGGAGATGCTTGCACAAACAACAGCTGGGCCGTTCACACATGTGTAAATCCTGATGATCCTTCACCACCAATATCGTTACCTGCCAGACCAGATGTTTTTGAAATTGGCCGAGAAGTTGGCGTACCTGCAATTGATTTCGATTCGATTACTTCAGATCTTGCTCTCATGAAAGCACAGGCACAAGCGGATGGTTTCTATCTCGGACCATCGGGTCGCCAAGGATATCATATCGTATTCAATATCAATGATACTGTGAGTATCTATCAAGTGACACGTCAAGTAAGCCCACAGTCAGGTTGTTACAATTCACAAAATCAAGACAAATGGGGAACGTGGTCTATACGCTCAAACAATGGGCAGACATTGATAGGAACGTATGCCATGCCGCCAAATGGCGTAATCTTTGCTGAAGATGATGTTTGGGTGGATGGACAAATTAATGGCTGGAAGGTTTCCGTTGGTGCAGCAAAATTCACGACAAATCAAAGCGAATGGAAGAGCATCATTGTAAATAACGACTTACAATATTCAAACTACGATGGCACAGATGTTATTGGACTCATTGCACAAGAAAATATAAATGTTGGTATGGTATCGGATACCAGTTTGCGCATAGACGCTGCCATGATTGCACAAAATGGAAAAGTACATCGTTATTACTATCGCTCGGGATGCTCCCCCTATAACAATCGAAATACGATAACACTCTACGGAACAATAGGAACAAATCTACGATATGGTTTTGCTTATACAGATGGCAGCGGTTATGCAACGCGTGATATTATCTATGATGCGAATCTCCTTTTTGGACCACCACCGTTCTTTCCTCTTACAACTGAGGGTTATCAAACGATTTCTTGGAAAGAGTCATAAGAATTCAATTTGAATTTTGTTTGGCAAAATCTAAAGAGTTGAATTGGTGCTTTCATGGAGAGAGCCATAAAAATATTATCCTAAAAATGAATGAGAACTAGCTGCGTGTTGAGCCAAATAGATTTCGAAATTCTTGCTCTGGTAAAACTGGTATATTCAAATTCTGCGCATCGATAAATTTTGATCCTGGATTCTCTCCTGCTATCACATATGACGTATTGCGCGAAACAGAACTTGAAATCATTCCGCCAGCTTTTCGAATAAGTTCTTTTGCTTCATCGCGTGTCATAGAAGATAATGTTCCTGTTAAAACAAATGTTTTACCCGACAGATTTTGTACGAGTGCCGAATTTTGAATTTTGTAGGTAATTTCTATTTGACTTAAAAGTCTTTCGAGCTGTTCAAGGTTTTCTTCATTTTTAAAAAATTCACTAAGAGCATATGCTGTGCTTTCACCAAGACCATGAACAGCTATAATATTCTTATATGTGGCATTTCGAAGAGCATCCAAGGTAGGAAATGCTTCAGAAAGGAGAATTGCTGATTCTTCTCCAACATGTCTGATCGATAGTGCGATAAGTAAACGAGCAAAAGAAACGTTGCGTGCCTTTTCAATTGCATTCAAAAGGTTCTCTGTTTTTGCATCTTTGAAACCTTCGAGTTGCAAAAGGTCTTCTTTCTTCAAACGAAAAATATCTGCAATCTCGTGAATGAGACCCGCTGATATTAGTGCACGAATATTTTTTGGCCCAAGACCTTCGATATCGAGAGCCTTTTTTGAAGCTACGTATTCGAGCTTTTCACTTTTCATAGCGGATATATCACCTCCAACAATAAAATAGCCCGCAGATTCTTCGCCGGATTGTGTCGCCTGTCGTTGTATATCATATCCCAACTCACGAGCTTTTTGCTCCAATGAAAAGGGTTTTGCCGATTGTGGACGCAATTCAGTTAGAACACGCACGACCTGAGGAATAATATCTCCCGCCTTTTTAATAATAACAGTGTCGCCAAGACGTATGTCGAGACGATCAATCTCGTTTTGATTATGAAGTGAAGCTCTCGATACTCGTGTGCCTGCGATCTCTACTTCTTCAACATGTGCCACAGGTGTCAATACTCCTGTTCGACCCACCTGAAGAGCAATATCGATCACACGTGTTGTCGTTTCTTCAGCCGGAAATTTGTAAGCGATTGCAAACCGTGGAGCCTTACTTGTATAGCCAGCAAAACGGCAAAATTCTTTGTCTTGAATCTTCACTACAATGCCGTCAATAGCGTATTGTTGATCATTGCGATGTGCAACCCATTGGTGATAAAATGCTTCAACTTCATCGAGATTATACACCACTGTTGCATGTTCATTTACACAAAAGCCAAGTCGCTTAAGTGTCTGAAGATTGTCGTGTTGCGTTACTGACGTAATTTCCTTTGAAGACGACGTATCTGACAAAAGTTCATATGCAAAGAATTTTATATTTCTCCCCGCAACAATACGTGCGTCGAGTTGGCGTAATGTTCCCGCGGCAAGATTTCGAGGATTTGCATAGAGAGGAAGATTTTCTTTTTGACGCTCACTATTGATTCTCCTGAGTTCAGATTTTTCTATCCATGCCTCTCCTATCACCGTACACGAAATAGGTTGCGATAAATGTGAAGGAATATTAGCAATGCGTAAAATATTTTCTGTCACATCTTCACCTATCTTTCCATCTCCACGAGTTGCACCAGTCGTAAGAATACCGCTAACGTATGTCAGTATTATCTTAAGCCCATCGATCTTAAGTTCAGCACAATATGTAAGAACGGGGTTTGCAATGCCATTATCTAAAATCTTTCGTCGCAATCGCTCTTGCCAAGCGTACAATTCTTCAAGTGAAAATACATTGTCAAAAGACCACTGCGCGTGTTGATGTCGAACTTTTGAAAAACCCTCACGAATATCAGCTCCTACTCGATAGACAGATGCGGAGCTATCTCTAAGCGTCGGAAAGTTGTCTTCGATCCGAAAAAGCTCACGAACGAGTGCATCATATGCTTCGTCAGAAATTTCTGGAGCATCATGAGTATGATATAACAAAGCATGATGTACGATCAATTTACGCAAGATACGTACACGCTCTTGTGCCTCGATGAGATTTTGTGGTACTGCTCCTAGCGGTGTCATACCACTATATTATATCCCTATGTACCGTACTTCAAGTCGGCGTTCTACAAGCGACGGATCTGCCCAAAATGGCTTTGTATTACCTACATCACCATCATCATAAAAGCATGAGTTATATCCCCGCGATTCGATTAGAGTATATTGTGGTGTAGTTTCGGTAACTTTTCGTACGGCAACCAAAGCACATTGGCCACGGTCACTTACTGTTGCATACGAAGTAGGTAGGTTAAATGTATAAACAGTCGAACCAGGACTAACAAATGGACCAACTATTTCATCCGACAAATCCAACCCATTGCATCCATATTCGAGCATGATAGGAGGCGTATCAAAGGCACGGATTTTTTGATCAAGATACAATGCACATTCAACACCAGCATCAGCAGCGTAAAATGCTAGCTGAGATTCTGTTGCGAGCGAGGAAAGTATAAGACTTTTTTGAGTTACTGAAAAAATACTATATGTCATAAGCGCTATGACTCCAGACATGAGAACTGCGAAAAGTATGACAAAACCTCTTTTTTGTTGTTGACGATTTTTTTTCATATGCTAAGGCGTCATCAATGACTGTTGCCAGTCTGTTATGTAGGCGCCACCTGTACGCGACTGAGTACGAGCTCTGTCTGTCCAGCTTACATTAACACGTATATTATATCCTAAATCACCCGACTTTTGATACATTTGTATACTTCTTGTATACGGTGTGATAGTAGAAGCAGGAGAAGTTTCCGTACTTTGAAAATAGATATTAGAACCAGTAGCATATTCCACTGCCGGACAGGATGAGGCGTCGCATTCTACAAATCGCTCGCCTGAAGAATCAAGTGGATTTTTTGCATAACAACCTAGATCACTTTCTGTAGTCACTTTACAATTACCGATACCATCAAGCCAATCTTTAGCATCTACTCCAGCATTTTTAACATTAAAAATATAGTTGGAATCGCGCATATTTCTCACAAGTTCGATAGATTCTAATGCGAGATATTGTGTCACCAATTCCGATTCTATACTTGCTGTACTTGCGACACCTCGCGCTGTAACTGTCATCAGTGCCACAAAAGAAATGGAGAAGATAACAAGCGCCACAAGCATTTCTACAAGCGTCAAACCTCTTTTCTGCGAATTTTCAAATGTGTTGTAAGATATTTTCATATTATTAGAATTCATTGACTAGATATCAAGGACACGCTGTGACACGCCAGTTTGTAATGTCATGGAACGTATTTCTTTACCAATTTTTGCCTCTGCGTCAATGCGAATTAAGACAAAGGGTTGCTGGACATCACCGTCATCTAAAGAATCAGTTCCAAAGACATAAAAATCTAGCTTTTTTATACGAACTGTTTCTGGAGTTAAAAACTGTATATCTTCGTCATTGATGCTCTGAATAATTCGTGAACTATCTGAATTAAGCCCATATGCCATTATAGAACTTGCAACTGTAGAATCAGCAGGAGTAAAAGAAAGATAGGACTGCCCTAAAGAACAATCTCCACCATCAGTTGTCCCACAATTGTAGTTTGTCCCTACACGTATTTCTCGTGTCATCGTTTCTAGTGCAAATGCAAGAGAGTCATAAACCTCACGTGACGCCTGAGTATTCCGATATGCGACATTCGTCGAAAGTAGAGCGCCCATACCGATCGTTACGACAACCATAAAAATACCTATTGCGACTATAATCTCAACAAGAGTAAGCCCGCGTTGCTGTGGAATTATTTTATAGTGCTGTGATTTTCTTTGTAAATTTTTCATCGCATGAAATATTTTAATTATGAATCTATATCTACGAAATGCTAATCATTTTTCTACGGAATACTGATCAATCCCGACGAATAAATATCGACAAACTGCAACTGACGGGAAGGATCTGGTGACTGTATGGTAATGCGGGCAAGCCCCCATTTTACACTAACTCCAGCTTCTTTTATGTATGCATTTGGATCGGGACGCTCGAATGATATAGAGACGTCTTCGCCAGCAAAATTTGTCAATTCTCCGCCTGTTTCAGTTAAACAACTACTTTCATCTCCTGATGCTGCGAGACAAATAGATCGTATAGTATCATTTGTATTGATCGTAAATATTTCGAGTTCTTTATCATCACTATCAAAATCAAATTCGCTACTGCCAGTATCTTTAAAAAAAATCAGTTCTGACCTGAAGGCTGTTCCAGAATCTTTTTCAAAATGTATTCCACGAACAGACGTTTTGTTGCCCTGCCCCACACCAGAAGAACCTACAACCTGAGCACGACGTAAAGTCAATGCAATATCGTATGCTAAATTTGAAAGTGCAATATCGCTTTGGAATGATTTAAAGTTAAAGAGCGTGACACCAGCCATGATTACAAAAATGGTTAACACAACGATAAATTCCATAATTGTAAATCCGCGATTTGTCATAGAGTAAATAGGTTAAAAATTCCCAGCAAAAGTGAATCCCCCCAAATCTGTACAAGAAATGTTCCAACGATAAGAAATGGTGCGAAAGGAATCTCACTTTTCATTATAAGCTTTCTTGCCATAGGATGGAAGCGACGCTGTGCACGGAGAGCTTGAACACCCATGATCGAAAGAGATACGGCCGTACCAATCCAAAAAGCAACCATTACTGCAACAATACCGAGCTGAAGTCCAAGAAGCCATCCAATACCAACCATAAGTTTCGCATCACCAAGACCCATCAAGCGACCTTTTGAAAGAAACCACAAGAGAGCGAATGGCAACGGTATAAGAATACCGGCAAGTAGATTCCACAGCGTTATGTCACCAAAAAAGAGAAGTGCCCCAAGGGAAAGAATACCAAAAACAAATACAAGTTTGTCGGGAATGATAGTATGCTTAATATCGTATATACCTATAACTATCAAAAATGAGTAGACAACTGCCAAAAGCAGTACATAGACAAGTTGACCTTCGTATTGCAATGCAAGAGAAAGAAAAACGAAACCCGTAACAAGTTCGACTAAAATATGTTCTGGTGAAATACAAGCGTGACATGAACGGCAACGTCCTCGAAGAAAAAAGTAGCTCAATATCGGAAAGAGATCTAGCCATATAAGTGTCGAACTACATGAAAAACACTGTGAACGCCCTTCAAGAGATTTTCCTGTTCCCCAACGCATTGCTACAACATCCAGAAAGCTTCCTATAATCGCACCCAAAATGAAGCTAAAGATACCAATGGAAACATACATATCTATAAGTCTGGAAAATTTGTAACGTCGTAGATACCGCTTTTAACATCATTATTTCCTCGAATGCCGTCACCAGAAGGAGTCATTGAACTGTTGCAGAGATTTAAATTATTCTCACTCAGGTAGCTTGGTCTGTCTGTCCGAAAATCACGATCTTTATCCAGTTGGTGCGACTTTTTATCCGCTATCTTCACAGCTAGGTGATAGTAAATACAAGCAGGAGATTCAGATGTGTCGCTTTTGCTAGCAAGACCAACGTAGAGAACTTCTCCACCTGCACCCACTATTGGCGGGTTTGGCATAAAATCACCGAATCTTATGAATCCTGCACTAGGGTTGGGGCAACCATTATTTGTACCAATCGCTAGCTCATCTGGGTATTCTCCACATGCTTGTTTATATTGATCAAGAGCGAGTTCAATGTCTTTGAGTTTTCCAACTTGTGCTTCTGCAAGTGCTTGATCTTTTGAAAGATTCAAACCCGTCAAAATGGCCCCTAGAAGAATCGCCATTCCTCCGAGCACAATTAACATCTCAAGAACAGTAAATCCGCGGTTTTGCATTTTTGTTGCTTAAAGGCAAGATTGTAATCCGGTAACAGCTGCCCCATGTACATTTCCTCCAATACCAAGATTAGGGATTTTGCCGGAAAAGCCACTTGAATCAATACAGAATTTATCTCCCGAGCTGGAGGTTGATCCAATAGGAATCATGACCATTCTATATGATGAGCCAGATGCATTAACAACACAAATTACTCGAGTTCCCGCCGACACACTTCCTACAGGAGTAGTTCCTCCTAGATCAGTATTAATACTATTAAGTATTTTTGATATAGATGGATCAGCACAAACACTTCCAGCAAAATCAACAGGCGTTGTTGATTTTCTATAATCTCCGTTATCAAGACTATAGAGTTCCGCTACTCCTCGCAAAGAAGTGAGGGATTCGATAGCACTAGCATTTTTTGCTCGACCTCGCGCATCTCCTAAGTTTGCGATAATGATTGCTGCGAGGATACCGATAATAGCGATAACCACAAGAAGTTCGATGAGTGTAAAACCTTTTTTCATAAAGTGAATTTATTTAATATCATATAAAATTTTTTTTGAATGTTGTAATTATATCTTCTTTTGCATATTACCGCATATGATTGTGGATAAATAACTTTTTATAATTCAGGTGCATCTTATTTACTGTTTCTGGTTTTAAGATTTTGAATAAATGAAGCTCTCCTAAACAGAAAACCGCCTAGGCGGTTTTCTGTTGGATATCTTTTGCTCCATTAACTTTAATCAACTATGGGCAAACCGTAGCACCTGCTAAGGGGAGGACTGTCTCTCCTGCGAATCCCGTTGAGTCAATACAGTAGAAGGATTCATCAGAAAGAGTAATCTGAGCTGCGTATGTTTCAGGACTGGCATGACACTCTGCCGTAGAAGAAGTACCGATCGCGGCTTGTGCTTTAGTAACAAGAGCTAAGACAGCCTCCCCAGTGTCGCACATGCCACTATAACTATTACCGCCATCAGCTACATAAAATAGTTCTGCTTGCCCTCGAGCAGAAGACAATGTTGCTGAACCACTTGAATCTTTCGCAAGATTACGGGCATCTCCTAAGTTTGCGATAATGATTGCTGCGAGGATACCGATAATAGCGATAACCACAAGAAGTTCAATGAGTGTAAAACCTTTTTTCATAAATTATTTGTTGTTAATTAATATACTTAGTACATCGACACCTGTATAGATATATAATATCACGTTTGACGTAACGTCAAACAAACTTTAACTCACTATGTGGAAAAGATGTAAAGAAGACTAGACCTTAGAAATCTTAAGAGATCGGGTGGAATATTAGAAATTTGTCGCAATATTGTAGATTGGCATCAAAATAGACACAAGCAAGAATCCTACACCCACAGCAAGACCAATAATCATAGCGGGTTCAATGAGTCCGATCAATGTATCGACCGACTGATCAACTTCGCGTTTGTAAAAACGAGACATGGTTTCAAGAATTTCTGACGTCTTTCCTGTTTCCTCTCCGACTTGAACCATTTGGATCATGATCGGAGGAAATTCGTCGTGCTTTCGAAATGCATCTGCCATATTTGTACCTGCTTTTATATCCTCGATGGTTTCATAAATAATATTTCTAAAAATACTATTGTCGATGACCTCTGCGGTGATCTCAAGTGTACGAATGACGGGAATTCCAGAAGAAAGCATGGTATTCATGTTGTCGGCGATACGTGCAAGATAGAGTTTTCGATACAGTGTACCAAGATAAGGGATATCGAGCTTCGTTTGATCGATACGTTGTTGGCCTTTTTTTGTTCCTGACATTTTTGCAATATATATCCCGAGAAAAACAAGTGCTATCAAAACAAAAAGCCCGTACTCTACAAAGAAATTTGAAATACCTATGACGATTTTCGTGTAAATAGGAAGTTCCTGACCGGTGTCGATCAAAATCTTTGAAAGTTTTGGAATGACCAATGTCATCATGAGAATAATCACTATGATAAATGTCACAACAACGAAAGCTGGATAGATGAGTGCATTGCGTGTTTTACTCACAAGCTCATAGTTTCGCTCTAGATAGTCTGCAAGGAATTTAAATGTCTGACTGAGTTTTCCTGACTCTTCACCTGAGCGAACCATGTTGACGTAAAAGTTAGAAAAAACGCGTGGATGTTTTGCCATAGAATCTGATATCTGTAGCCCACCTTGAATATCCGACACGAGTGTGTTGAGTGTATCGCGCAGAGTATTGTTTTTCATCGTTTGCGCCAAGAGTGAGAAACCGTTCACAGGTGAAACTTGGGCTTCAAAAAGTGTTGAAATCTGTCGAGACATGATCACAACATCCTTCATGGGAACATTATCAAAAAATGGTATCGAGGCTTCGAGAAGATTTTTTTTATTTTTAGCGTTGATAGTAATGACTACGAGACCTCTTTTCTGCAAAGAAGACAAGGCAACGTCGTAATTTACAGCGTCTATTTCGCCAGCTTTTTTTTCTCCCTGAATGTCAATTGCTTTATAAACAAAAATCATATGTGTAGATGAATTCCTATAAGAGCTCTTCGAGTGCTCGAGGGTTAAACGAGTAACGTTGTGCATTTTCGACCGTTATTTCTCCTGCACGCACAAGCTCAACAAGCGAACGATTCATGTCGATCATACCATATTCGTAACCTGTTTCGATAACTGTGTTGAGTTCATGCGTGCGCCCCTCACGAATAAGATTTGAAACGGCAGCGTTATTGATCATGAGTTCAAATGCCGGAACACGCCCACCTCGAATACTCGGAATCAATCTCTGAGAAAAAATACCTAGGAGTGAACCTGCAATCTGAGTACGGATCTGATTCTGCTGAACAGCAGGAAATGAGTCAATTATACGGTCGATCGTCTGTGCGGCATTGTTTGTGTGTAGTGTTGAGAAGACAAGATGCCCTGTTTCAGCGGCTGTAACAGCTGTCGAAATTGTCTGAGGATCTCGCATCTCACCAACAAGAATAACGTTTACATCTTGACGAAAAACAGCATTGAGAGCGGATGGAAAACTGTGCGAATCGATACCTATTTCACGTTGATCAATGATCGAATTTTTCTCTTCATGAATGTATTCAATAGGATCTTCAATCGTAACAATGTGTTCTTTTCGATCGCGATTTATAACGTCAATGATTGCAGCAAGTGTTGTCGACTTCCCTTGCCCGACAGGCCCAACGACAAGAAAAAATCCCTGTTTTTTACGTGCAAACATCTCGAGGATAGGTGGCAAACGCAAAGACTCAAGCGACTGAACGTGCTGAATCATACGAAGTGCGATCGACGGACTACTACTTTGTATAAAAGCGTTACAACGAAGACGAGCATTTTTATATTGATATGAAAAATCGATCTCTTCTTTTTTTGAGAAATTTACAAGCTCTTCGTCTGCAGAGATTACACGTAAAATTCCAAACACATCTTCTGGTGTGAAAACTTGATATTTTGACAAAGGTATCAGCTCTCCTGAGACTCGTATAAAAGGTAATCGTCCCGCAGAAAGATGAAGATCAGATGCCGTTTCGTGCATTAATAGATCAATAAGTTCTTGGATAAGTTGTTCGTAATTTTTTGTCATAGCATAAGCAGTATACCTTATAGTAAACCTCAACCAAAATACGCGACCTCACTGAAAGGGATAAGACCTTCCATACTTTTTAAAATCGCATCTTCTTTCATGGTGATCATTCCTCTGGTGCGAGCAAGTTGATAGATATCCTGTTCACTTGGTTTGCTCAGTATCACTTCTTGCATTAGAGTGTCCACTTCATACATTTCGTAAATCGCAAGTCGGCCACGAATACCACTGGGACATTCTTCTGTTTTTTGTGCTTGATACACATAGTCTTTTAAAGGCAATTGACCTTTAAACTGTTCTGGAAAATCATTGAATTGCTGAGTTATGAGCTGACGAAGTCCTGGATCGAGTTCTTGTTTCACACCAGCCCCATTGCAAAGTCGTCGTGACAATCTTTGTGCAATAGCAAGTGTCAGTGTTGGTGCAATAAGATAAGGATCGACACCCATATCAATAAGACGAGGAATGACACCAATAGAATTGTTCGTGTGAAGTGTCGAAAATACTAAGTGACCCGTAAGAGCAGCTTGAATGGCAAGCTGCGCCGTTTCTTTATCACGAATTTCTCCGACCATGATGATATCAGGATCTTGTCGTAAGATAGAACGAAGTCCGTTTGCAAATGTGTACCCGATCTCAGGATGAACCTGTGACTGACTCATGCCACCGATATTATATTCGATAGGGTCTTCTAGGGAGATCACATTGTATCTTTCACGATCGAGTTCTTGTACCATAGAATAAAGCGTCGTAGATTTTCCTGAACCTGTCGGACCTGTTATGAGTACTAAACCATAAGGGCGTGCGAGCGCACGACGGACCATTTTTACATGATCGGGCTTCATTCCAGTTTGATCCAACATTTTGACACCTTTTGACTGATCAAGAATACGGATAACAACTTTTTCACCGTGATATGTAGGCAATGTAGAGACACGAAAATCTACTTTTGTGTCATCGATAACAGCATAAAAACGACCATCTTGCGGTTTTCTTTTTTCATCAAGCTTTAATTTTGTCAAAATTTTTACGCGAGCAACAAGGGCTGAATGAACATTGGAATTGAGTATTAATGATGTATGCAAGACGCCATCCACACGAAAACGAACTTTTACATTTTCACCAGAGTGTTCTATATGTATGTCAGAAGCATTCCCCTCAACAGCATGACGCAAGATCACGGCAAGCATTTTCGCCACTGGTGCATCTTCGACAATTCTTCCCTTTTCATCGGGAGTCTGGTCTTTGTTCATACGCGCCATGTCCGCTTCTTTTGAGCGAGAGACTTCGTCGGCAACATTCATGAGTCCACTCATCTCTGAATCTTGTCCCTCAAGAGCTGTCGACGCTTCAGATGAAAGATTTCCGTACAATGTCATGGCTCGCTGAAATCCTTCATCGGAAATAAGAGTGACCACATAGCTTATATTTTTTTTGTTTGCTACAAATTGCAAAGCATTGCGCGCTTCGATGTTCGCTGGATCAACCATGCCAACTTCAAGCTCTCCACCTGAAGTAAAACCGAGTGGAATAAGTCTGTACTGCTGAGCTATGGGTTCAGGAATATATTCCAAACCGTCCGTTGAAACATTTTGAGAATTTATTGAACGAAAAGGAAGATCAAGCTCTTGTGCTCGTGCACCGAGTAAAGATTCTTCATCAATACCCAGAATATTTAAGAGACGTAAAATTTCCCGATCATCTCCGCGAGATTCTTGAAGTATCTCATCAACCTGATACCTATTTATGGCTCCTTTGTCTACGAGAGTATCAAGTATCGACATAAGCAACTAGCCGACAGGAGTAATGATTTCTGGTGCTTCAGTTCCACCGGCCTCGACGCTACCTTGATCTAAGGTTTCTGTGCTACGAGAAGAAGTCGAGTAGGGTAAGAATGGATTTGCACGACCTTTGAGAAGCACGTCTGGTAACTTGATGCTTTTGTCTTGCAGTTGCAAGTACGCGGGGTCAGATAACACGGAGGAATCAAGCGTAATAGAGTCTAGGTCACTGAGAATTTCCAGTAGTTCGGCACCAACAGCTTCTTCAAATCCTGTTTCCACAAAACCATTTTCGTCAATAGAAATTGCAGATTCTCCAGAACTTGTCGTGAACTGCCCTTCCAGCTCTGGAGCACTTCCACTTGCAAAAAGAATGTACCCAATAGCAAGAAGACATACTACGATGACTCCGATGAGAATTGAATTTTTCTTTGAGCTAGGTGTCATAAGAAATAAAATTATAGAATAAAAAACATTACGAAGGTAACCAATACGTTTCAAGGATAAGATTCGCACTAAATAAGTCCGTCTCAGAAATAGATGTAAAATTTATAGATCGAATGTCTACAAGACGGAGACTTCCTTCTACATCAGTCATGAAATCTAAAATATCTTGGTATTCACCTTCTATCGTTAAACCAATATCAGCAGTTTTGTATGGATTGATATTTTCTTCTTCCACAGCAAAACCGAAAGCATTTACTTCTACATCCTCCCTATCTTCACGAACATCGGACACGGTAATATTTTTCATAACCAAACCATTGCCTATGCGAAGTATATCGAGCTCAACGATTAGTTTAACATTATCTATGGTCTTTGGTAGAAAAATGTCGAGACGATCTAAATCTTCTGGAGAAATACTCGTCAGTTTTGCAGAAAGTTCATTGCTACGTTGTGTGAGCTCCTCCGCTTTGAGCAATGCCTCGTCCAATTCTTGTTCTTGGGTATTTAGTAAAAGAATACGATCGTATTGTGGCCGCACGATCAACATAACGATAGCGATCGATGCAATGAGTGTGATGAATGGAAGAAATATACGATTCATAAGCTATTGTGACGCCATATAACGAACAAAATCTGTTGTTGTGACAAGTTCGAGAGTAAATGTTTTACCATCTTCTGTGTCAGAAAAATTTGAAAAAAAGTGATCACGAACATGTTCACTCTCGCCAAGTACTTGTGACTGTTGTGCAATCGTCACGAAATCCGGAGCTGATCCTTTAAGCGTAAAGAGGGATCCATTCCCTTCTGCATCAACATAAGCAAGTGAATTGAATTCAATATCAGGGATAACCAAATCGCTCAACAGTCCATAAATCGAAACGAGCGATGGGTGCTGATTTAAAAGATTTTTCGAAGCAATAAGTCGTTCGTCGAGTTTTTGAAGATCAGAAATGAACGTTGGCGATATAAGCTGTTCTGCCCGCTGAATTTCATTTCTTTTTGAAACAATTCGATCATCAATATAGTTTCCATAAAGATATGTTCCAACAGATGCAAGCAGTGCTAGAAAAAAAAGAAAAGTTGTAAGAACAGTAAAAAGTCCTACCGGTCGTTTACCTCGTGTCGCTTCTTGACGACGCTGCTCACTCGGCGTTTGCGTAAGTGGTTTTTTAGGAATGAAAGTTGTTTGGAAATCGCGATCCATAGATATATATAGTGTACCACTTCAACGACAAGATCGTAGACATGAAACCGTGGATAACATTTATTTCAGAAAACTATTCGAGCGCCTTAAGTGCGAGACCGATCGAAACAGCAAAATCTGGACCTGCCTGTGCAACCATTTTTTCGAGAAATTTTGGAGTTTGTGTTTTTCTGAATGCATCTCCTGCAACAACTGGAAATGGCAACTTGTCAGAAAGATATTCTTTGAAGCCATGCATGGTAGATACGCCACCCGTAAGCACAACTTTCTCTATTGGCCGATTGTATTTTTTTTCATATGAAAGTAAGACGCTTTGAATTTCTTGAATCAAAAAATCGCTAAAATTATGAATGTTTGCACCAGCTTGTTCATATTGCGTTGGCATATTCATACCATATTCTTTTTTAATTTCTTCAGCTTTTTCAAATGGCACGTTGAGCGATGTTGCAATGCTCGTCGTAAGTGATGCTCCACCGCGAGTTGCGACGTGGAATTTTTTTACAATACCGTGCTCGGCGACAACGACGCGTGTACTCGAAGCACCACAATCTATCATCATGACAGGAGAGATTTCATTTTGAAAAGTGGAACGTATTGCACTAAAAATCTCTATTTCTAAAAGCACTGTCGAAAGACTCGCGCCAACGACAGACTCTTGATAATTTGAAAGTGTATCTCTGTGCACAGCCGCAACCATTACCTCAATGTCAGGTATAACTGGTGCACCAACAGGCGAATTTGTTTTACTCTCGGGATCGACAGGATTTGTAGCATTATGCGAACCATCATGCGTTTGTGCATTGCGAGTAGAATCATATGGTCGTTCATTACTTCGGGACTGCGCGGGAAGCACCCACCAGTCAAGTGATACTTCTTCGATCGGAACAGGAATGTAACGTCGTGATTCATTTGGGATAGCAAGTTTTACCTCTTGCTCTGAGAGATGTCCGTTGAGTTGAATAATGCGGAGGAGGCTTGAACTTGAACGAATTCCGATCGCAACACGTTTGGTTGTTGTTCTCGCCGCTTCTAAAATGTCTTTTATTGCTTTTGAAATTTGCTCATTGGTCAGCATGACTATATCTCCTCGCGGTCGATCACCGTATGGACCGAGCGCTATCTCGCCATATGTTTCTAAAAGAATGCGACCACCTTCGCGCTTGAGTTGAACAATTTTCAAAGATGAGGAACCAAGATCGAGCCCAATGACACTATCTTTATTCTCCCCTTTCGAGAAGGCTGTTTTTAATTCGCTCACGAATGATCCTAAAAAAAGTGTGTTAGCCATGGATATCGAAAGTATACCATTTTATATGGAGTATCATAGAGAGTTGGGGATGGTGTGTTTTATTATGATGAGTGTCTAAATATCTGATCGATTACGTTTATGTGTGATATTAGTTGATTTAAATTTTATGTTTGAAAAACTTTTACAGATTATTTTTCCAATACATTGTGTGCACTGTAACAAAAAAGGATCGTATATGTGCATATCGTGCAAGAATGAATTTGAAAATGCGTGGGATGAAAAGCGAGAAATGTACTCATATAAAAATCCTGTAGTGAAATCTGTTATGTTGAGCCTCAAAAGAAAAGCCGTTAGTGACTTAGCGGAAATAGTTATTTCAAAGCATGTTGAAATATTGATGGGAAAATTGTCTCGTGAAAATGAGGCTATATTTACATCTATACCGCTTACGCGTTCATCTTTGAGAATTCGTGGATACAACCAATCTGAGTTGCTTGCAAAAGCGTGTGCACGTCGCATGCAAATGTATGGATTTCGTTTTGCATCATACAGTTCTTTGCTCGAGCGAAAAGGTCAGCAGGAAAAGCAAGCTTCGCTTTCGCGCGTCGAGAGATTAAAAAATATGAATGGTGCTTTTGAAGTCAGAAGCAATTTGAATAAAAATATTTTGTTAAAACAAGATCAAAGTTGTGTCATTGTTATTGACGATATTACAACTACGGGGGCGACATTGACGGAGGCACGACGTGCACTGATAAGTTTTGGAGTTAAGCGAAATATATGTCGGGCATGCGCAGGGTAAATATTTTTTCCAAAAATCTTTATGAAATCTTGTTGAGATACGAGTTAGGCATGGGTGAGGTATGGGTGAAACGGACATACAGTAGAGATTATATCTTAGTGTTATCTTAGAAATTATTTTCGATTTTCTTGCGCTGAATCCTTGATACCTGTATTCTCTGGTACATAGCTTTTTATTCAAACTTTTAAAGCAAATGGAGAGGTGCCAGAGCGGTCGATTGGGGCACCCTGCTAATGTGTTAGACAAGAAATTGTCTCGAGGGTTCGAATCCCTCCCTCTCCGCCAACACATTTTTTTATCGGTGTCAACACGCTTACATGAGTAAGTGGTGCGACCCATATAGCCATGATAGAGGTGCGACTCACGTAGTTCGAATCCCTCCGTCTCCGCCAACACATTTTTTTATCGGTGTCAACCCGCTTACATGAGTAAGTGGTGCGACCCATATAGCCATGATAGAGGTGCGACTCACGTAGTTCGAATCCCTCCGTCTCCGCCAAAATTCAAAATCGGAATTGGAAGCCGAAATGGGGTCGCGCCGTAGGCGCGACACAAATGCATTCCCGCCAAAAATTCCCGAATCTAAAAGGGTTTTCCACGCTCCGCGTGGCTCAAAAAAGACGGTTCGATCCTTAATTTGAAAGTTCGAACCGACTTTTTTGAACAAATGAAGTTTTTCTTCATTTGTTCCCTCGTTTGCCAATTCCACATTGTATTTCAAAAACTTTTCGGTAAGTTCGAACCGATTATTCGCTTTTTGCTCAAAAGCCGATAATTTCTCTTTGAGAAGTTGTTTTTCGTTCACTAACTTGTTTTTCATTTCGCGATATTCTTCAAGCGACAAAGCACTTTCGAGATAGGCATTCATCAGCTTCTCAATTTTAGAATCCAAAAGAGAAATATCGGCTTTTGTGTTGTCTGCAAAAAGCGTAGACGATTGGGCTTCTGATTGCCGATCTTTTGTATTTTCAGCAATCATCCATTTTGCCCAATCGTCTGGCAAAGAAACTTTTTTGATTTCTTTTTGAATTTGAGAAGTGATGATTTCCTCGCGGGCATATTTTTGTTCACAAGGATTTTTCCGTTTAGTACATCGCAAATAGTTATGACCTTTTTGTGTTTCGGTGGTAATGAAACAACCACATTCTCCACAACGGAAAAATCCGCGATATAGATATTCTTTCAAACCGCGTGATTTCGGCTTAGACTTTCTCATCATCACTTCTTGAACGGAATTAAAAAGTTTCTTTGAAATAATCGGTTCGTGCTTTCCCTCAAAAATCTCTCCGTTATACCTCATTAGCCCCGTGTAGATAGGATTTTTGAGAAGTTTTTGATAATTCGACACCGCAAGTTCCTTTCCGCTTTTTCGTTTCAATCCAAGTCCATTAAATTTGTCGCGTAGTTGGCGCAAAGTGAAGTTTCCAGTGGAATATGCCTCAAATGTTTTCTTGATTAAAGGTGCGATATTTTCATCTGGCACAATACGCTTGTTTTTGTTTACATAGCCCAGCGGAGCCATTTGAGGCCATATCCCTTCTTTCACTTTGTTGCGATGACCTCGTTTAATATTTTCCGACAAGTTGTCCACATAATACTTGGATTGAGAAAAAGCGATTGAAAGCATGAACTTGCCTTGCGGTGTCGGATCAAACCAAAAAGTTGGGAATTTCATTTCCGAAATTACACCAGTATCAACGAGGTAGATGATTTTTCCTCCATCTACCGAGTTTCTCGCAAGTCTATCGGGGTGCCATGCCAAAATACCAGACGCTTCGCCTCTCTCCAACCTCTCTATCATTTCGTTAAATACAGGGCGACCGGGGATTTTGGCTGTCTGCTTTTCGACAAAGACATCAACAACATCAACTTGCTCTTTTTTCGCAAGCTCTTTTAGTTCAGCAAGTTGATCTCCAATACTGCGGACTTGTCTGTCTTTGTCGTCCGTAGACTTGCGAGTATAAATGAAAAACTTTTTGGTTTGATTATTCATAATTTTGTATTGGCAAACGAGGGAGCCACGCGGAGCGTGGAAAAACCTTTTAGATTCGGGAATTTTTGGCGGGAATGCATTTGTGTCGCGCCTACGGCGCGACCCCATTTCGGCTTCCAATTCCGATTTTGAATTTTGGCGGTGTGTATTGGACAAAGTTCGAATGTATTTTGAGTTGAACCACGATTCCGACTAATCGCACGCTCCGCGCGCGTGGTGGCTTTGGATTGAATCGTACGCTCGGATTGCGCCTCGGGCGCGCTCGCGGACTCGCGTGGACAAAACCCAAAAATTTTCCTTCCTTTCTGATTTAATGTGGCGGGGGGTGTGGGGGGAGCCGACAAAAAATGGAAAGGAAATTTTTGGTTTTGCTTCGCCGCTAGCAATTGAAAAAATCTATAAATAATGCTATGCTTATTTTGTGAGCAAAGAAAGTAATGACTCATATTTCTATACTATCAAAAATAGCATACTATGGCAACTATATCACAGAACATAAAGAGAATACGAGCAAAACAAGGATTAACACAGGACGACTTGGCAAAAAAAGCGGACATCAAATATTCCACGCTCACAAAAATTGAGGGCGGTGTCGTTACCAAGCCGAGCGTTCAAACAATCCAAAAAATCGCCAAGTCGTTAGGCGTTCCAATGGAGGAATTATTAAAATAATTTTTGCAAAAGTTATGAACAAAGAAAACATCAAAAACGCGATTTCAAAACGAAAGTTTTCTGTCCTTATAATTATTGTTCTGCTAGTGATTATCGGGGTTTTGTTTGGTCAAAAACAGGATTATAAGTTCACGCTACTTTATCAGTATCAAGCTATACCCGATATTGAGCTGATAAATACTCTAATTACAACGCAAGGCGGTTTGTCTGGCGAAGTTAGAGGTTTTGTTAAATTTGATAATCTAGCAGATCAGCCAAGAGGTTTGCGACAATATTACATTATTAAATCGCTCAATAAATTTGACGAAAATTCGCGACAGTATTTTTCGCTGGAGGAGATTATCAAAATGCAATATCTCGCGCCAAGAAGTTTAGGGTTTTCGGAATTAGTTGAAGTGAGCGAAACTGGCAACACAATAACTTTGGAAGATGAGAGCGGAAATAAGTTTTTTATTGATAAATCGACAAAGGAAGTTTCAATGAAAGACGCTACTGACGACAGCACAACCTTGATTACGAGTGATAATGATTATGGAGATTTCATTAAGGGATGGTTAAAATAATTTTAAAAATATGACTATACTTTACATCTTACTCGCAATAATCGCCTTTGTACTTTGGAAAATCTATCGTCAGAAAGAAGACGAAAAGGATGCGGTTTATAACGAGAAACTTGATGCTGAACACGAGCAAGCAAGAAAAGAAAAATTTAAAGATTACCCTCATCTTTTTGAAAAAATAGATGACAGTTGGGTTGAAGTATTTGCTCACCAAGGCAACATAGATGGAAAAGATTATTTACTTAAATCAATGTTTTACTTAATGTTAGGTGAGTCAACTAAAATTGATTACTCCGAAGGTTCAGTGAAATATGATTCTCTATTTGATGTTACAAAAGAGTTGTTGGAACATCTCGAAAAATACCACGAAGGATCAGTCCTTGAACATGAAATAGCTCTTGCTACTTATTGGCAATTGGCCGCCACAAGAATGGGAGAACTTATAAAGGAAAGACCAAATACTGAATCGTTATCTTCGGGAGCTCATACCGCAGAAATTGAGGGGGAAGAATTAGAAAAAGCACCATTTACGGATATTGAGAAAATTGTATCTTGGTTTCCAAAGAAAGCTAACCATCCAGCTCACGAAATTACTTTTTTCAATAAAGATGGCTCATTCCCTCGGGAATCAAAAGGGTCTGCTTTAATTGACGAGAAGATGAGTGCACTAGGAATTTAAAAAATATGAGCAAGACAATCCCCAAATTGAACAAATTAAATAATCCAGAATCTTTTATTCAGGTCAATACGATCAAGGGTTTTAAATATGTTGATAAAGCTGGAGAGATTGTAAATGCTTTTCACAAAAAGAATATTGCTCCTCAATTTGCTATGGGCTTAAACGGCCTAGTTATTGAACAACCTAAAGACAAAATTGAACAGCTTAAAGTTACCTCGCAAGTCATATGGGAAAAATTTAGTGAAATTGACTCGCTAGATATGATAACGACTTTATTTTCAACTGATGTTGAAAATATTTTAAAGATATTAGAGGTCGAAAAAATAAGTCGCGTAGGTTGGCGAAATTATTTTGTTTACGAATTTTCTAACAAAGAAAAGCAAGATGAGTACTTGAAAAAGTTTACTGTTATTGATAAAACAAGTCCTTCACTTGTTCGTTTAGAAATAAAAACAGGGAAAGATTTTTCTGCAAATTTAATGATTCAACCTGTTATCAAAAATGACACGGACAAAACCCATGGGGTTTTGTTTGATATTGATATTTTCCAAAATGGAGAGTTTGAATCAAAAGACATATCAAAAATTTTGAAAGAGTTTCGACAATATCTGTCCGATGAAAATGGTTTTTTGGGCGTTGTGAATAATATCTTTGAATAATATGTGGCAAGAACTTGTTAAAAAAATTGAACTGCAATCGGTACTGGTGTTATTTTTAACGCTCCTGTTCGGCTTGCTTCTTCTGAATAAAGATAATAGCTTGTCTAGCCCAGCAGGAATTTTAGGAAGCGTTTCAATCGGCATGGGACTTTTGTATACTTTTGGGTCATTCTTTTCAAACCAAATCAAAGAGAGTTATAAAGATGTGATCAGTGAATATAAAACCACTAATTCCACTCTACGATCGAGCCATAAAGATATACAAAAGTCTTATCAAGAAACTTTGTCTGGGACTACAAAAGACAGAACTATTGGTGGAGGAACTTATCAAACAATTTCAGAAACTGAAGTTGGAACTCTGGATAGTTAAAGGGAGCAATCCCCGCCGTTTTATAATGTTTCTTCAAAACGGTGGTGGTTGTTGTGCGCGCACAGGGCGGGCGGGGCAAGCACATATAGATTTGATTGCGCCTTAGCGCAAACCGAATTGTATGCGCCTCGGGTCGCCGCGAAGGTGTAGAAAAGAGCAAACAAAAATGTCATAAGCAGATTGCTCTTTTCGGAGACTGTAGCGGCGAAGCAAAACCAAAAATTTCCTTTCCATTTTTTGTCGGCTCCCCCCACACCCCCCCGCCGAATTAAATCAGAAAGGAAGGAAAATTTTTGGGTTTTGTCCACGCGAGTCCGCGAGCGCGCCCGAGGCGCAATCCGAGCGTACGATTCAATCCAAAGCCACCACGCGCGCGGAGCGT
>Ga0163155_10000086_pt1 | contig 94488 bp, 82 predicted proteins | sample OliLakLV19SP4G1_FD_148611 | JGI IMG/M metagenome (GOLD analysis project Ga0163155, IMG submission 148611) | Freshwater microbial mat bacterial communities from Lake Vanda, McMurdo Dry Valleys, Antarctica - Oligotrophic Lake LV.19.SP4.G1 | ecosystem: Environmental > Aquatic > Freshwater > Lake >... | reverse complement strand
TAGGAGAGGTGGCGGCGGTGATCGTGACGGGCTCGCCCGCAAGCGTTCTCGAACGGGACCCGTGGATGCTTCGCACTCAGGCGTACCTCAGGGACGAAGCGGACCTGGGGACACCCATTCTCGGTGTGTGTTTCGGTCACCAGCTCTTGGCGGAAGCTTTCGGCGGGAACGTTGAACGGAATCCTCAAGGCCGAGAAATCGGTACCGTGGAGCTGACCTTGTTGAAGGAAGATGCCTTGCTCGACCCGCACGCGCACCCCTTCCTCGCTAACATGACCCATGTGGACGCAGTGACGCGTCTGCCGGAAGGCGCTGAAAGCTTGGCGCAAACGGCGAAAGACCCCCACGCCATCGTGCGTTTCCGAGAGCGTGTGTGGGGTGTACAATTTCATCCGGAGATAACTGGTGACGTCATGGCAGCGTACGTCCGTGCCCGCTGGGAATTATTGCTTGCGGAGGGGGCCGATCCAGCTGCCATTCTGGCGGAGACGCGGGATGCTGACGCCGCGACCTCGGTGCTCCGGCGTTTCCTAGGGTTGGTCGCCTCGCTGAGTACCTAGCGACAACTCGCTGCCCAGCGCCCTTTAGCCTCGCCCTAGGGGAACATCGCTTGACACTTGGCGTTGGGGCACTTGAATGCAGCTCAGCTGACCATGACCCGATTTGAAAAGCCTGTTTTGCCACGCTTGGTGAGTGTGTCACTTCGCCTCGGGTGGCTAGGGGCGGGGGCAACGCTCTTTCTGATCCTGTTGGTTCTTTCCGGTCGCGCGGAGTTCGTCGCGGTGAACGCCATGGATGTCCGGATGCGTTCTCTCAGCCTCACCTTTTTAGCGCTCGGCGCCGTGGTGTTGCCCGTGTTGGCCGGGGGCTATCTGCTGGTTCGGCCAGTTGAGAAGACGCTGTCATGGATTGAGCGCTGGACGAACCTCATGGCTCCTGCAGCTTGGCTGTGGCCGCTGCCGCTCTACTTTGATTCTAAAGTCTTCGGAGGCGTGGGCTTGTTGCGCGTTGTGTTGGCGGCGATCTGGGCGGTCGGGCTGGAGCGTGCATTCCGCGCGTGCTTCCTCCAGCTTCCGGGGCGAGAGCATCCATTCTTCAACGGCCTCCGTCGCAGAGGGGTGTCCTGGATTGGGGCTGCCGTCGTTCTGCTGCTTTGCGCTTGGTTCGCATGGTTTTGCGCACATTATTCGATTCTGCAGCATCGCGCTTTCGGGACCAGCGGCTTTGATCTCGGCCTGTTCGACAATTTGATGTTCAATCTGAAGAGCGGCGAGTGGTTTCGCGCAACGGTGGACCGGGGGAACACTGGCGGCACCCACCTGCAATACCACGCCAATTTCTTGGCTTGGCTGTTCGTCCCATTTTACGCGCTCAAGCCCGGGTCAGAATCGTTGCTGATCATCCAGGCGGTTGTTGTGGGACTGGCGGGGATCCCTTTTTATCTTTTGGCCAAGCATAAGCTAGACAGCGTTGTCGGCGGCGTGCTGTTTTGCTTTCTGTTCCTTTCGCACGAGGGGATTCAGAGCCCCGTATTTTTTGATTTTCATTTTCTCACGCTCTCGCCGCTGTTTGTGGGCTGGACGCTGTATTTCTTCGAAACCGAACGCCGTTGGCAGCTGATCGTGTGTTGGTGCCTGGCGCTGCTGTTGCGCGAAGATCAAGGGACGGTGTTGGCGGGTGCCGCACTCGTCTATTTGTTGGCGGGCAAGCGGCCAGTTTGGGCGCTCTTGGCCGGCGCCTTGGGGGTGTTCTGGTTGGGTCTCATGCGTTTCTATGTCATGCCCATGAGTTCGGCGAGTCACGCATTTCAGCAGCACATCGGGATTTTTCAGGCGATGGTGGCCCCCGGCACTCACGGCTTCGGCGGAGTCTTGAAGACCATCGCCACCAATCTGCCGTTCACGCTGAACAACTTCTTGGAGGCTCGGAAGTTAGAGTATGTGCTCGCACTCAGCGTGCCCTTTTTGCTGCTTCCTTTTAGGCAGCCGCGCACGCTCCTGCTGTTTGTTCCCGCGGTGCTCTTCACGCTGGTGAGCACGAACTATGCTCCTTCGGTGAGTACTCGTTTTCAGTACACGATGTACTGGGTGCCAATGTTCATGCTGGGCTCGCTGTTCACGTTGGACGACTGGCGGAAACGGCCGGACGGCACGAGCCGGATCCGTGCCGCAATGGCCGCGATATTTGTGATTGCAACCGCGCTCAGTTTCGATGGCGGTGGGCTACTGGGCGGAAACGGACTGTACGGAGGGTTTAGAAAAGTGAACTTGCATTTGTCGGAAACGGAAGTATCACGCTGGGCGAGACTACAGGAATTCATCGCCAAGATCCCGGCGTCGGCATCCGTCACTGCCAGTGAGCAGGTGGTTCCCCATGTTTCGACGCGGCGCGACATTTACACGCTTCGACAAGGGGTGGGGGAGCCGGATTACGTTTTGTTCATGAATGATGAGGTGCGCGATTGGCGGAGCCCAGGCGGGCAGGGCGCGATCCTGGCCGACGCGCTCCGCACCGGCAAATGGGGATTTGTGGCAAGTGTACCGGGCTTCCAGCTTTGGAAGCGCGGCGGACCTAAGTCTGGCAATGCAGGGGCAGCGGCTGAGCTCGGCATTCCTATTGCGCTGTGAGTTAAGCGCGGCCGTGCGGCGGGAGCGCTAGGTGAGCGGCCCTTTTCGTTGCTGGGAAGGTAGTAAGCATGCTTACTACCTCGTGTTCGACTTTGAGGTGACTGTCACGGACAAGTTTCGGAGTGCTTGGGGATGCTCAACCCCTGCGCGGGCGCGCTGCCGAATCCAGACCGCTCGACTTGCTCGGGTGCCTGGGTTAAGGGGGCCGACCTATGGGAATCTCGTGTGGAATTGTTGGGTTGCCGAACGTGGGCAAAAGCACGCTCTTTAATGCTATTTCATCGGGAAAGGCGGAGGCCCAGAATTTTCCATTTTGCACGATTGAGCCCAATGTCGGGATCGCCACAGTGCCCGATCCCCGGCTGGATGCGCTTTGCAAAGTCTACAAATCCGTTCGTGTCATTCCTACCAGCATCGAGTTCGTCGACATCGCAGGTTTGGTTCGCGGAGCGTCGAAGGGCGAGGGGCTCGGCAATCAATTCCTTTCTCATATTCGCGAGGTGAACGCGGTAGCTCATGTCGTGCGGTGTTTTGCCAGCGACGACGTCACGCACGTGGAAGGCCGAGTGGATCCGGTGGCAGATGTTGCCACGATCGATACTGAGCTGTGCCTGAAGGATCTCGATACCGTGCAGAAGCGCTACGACCGTGCGCTCAAGCAAAGCAAGGGTGGGGATCCAAAAGAAAAAGGGATAGCGGCGCTTGGGGAGCAGCTGATTCGCCATCTCGATGCCGGGCTTCCGGCGCGTTCGTACAAGTTTGAATCCGACACGGAACGCGAGCTATTTGCCGAGCTTCAGCTGCTCACGGCTAAGCCTACGTTTTACGTCGCGAATGTTTCGGAAGCGGCCTTAGCCAATCTTGAGGCGGAGCCCCTGTACGTCGCTCTGTGTGCGCATGCGGCGAAAGAGGGCGCAAAAGTGGTTCCGATCTGTGCGGCGCTGGAGTCTCAAATTGCGGAGCTTGAGCCCGAGGATAGGCCTGAGTTCCTGCTGAGTGCGGGGCTGAAGGAGCCCGGCCTCAACCAGGTGATCCGTGTGGGCTATGAACTGTTGGGATTGATCACTTTTCTAACGGCGGGCGAAAAAGAAACGCGCGCTTGGACAGTGCGTCGGGGAGCCAAAGCGCCTGAATCTGCAGGCGTGATTCACACGGATTTCGAACGCGGCTTCATCCGCGCCGAGGTGATTTGGTGGGAGGATTTGATTACGCTCGGCAGCGAAGCCAAGTGCCGAGATTCCGGGAAGATGGCAGTCGAGGGCAAGGAATACGTCGTGCGCGACGGCGATGTCATGCACTTTCGGTTTAACGTCTAGGACGCTCCAAGCAGAGCTAGAATTTTGGGTGTTGTGCGAGCCATGCGGCAAATGTCGTGGTTGCTACTGGTCCGCCGAGCAACCCAGCGAAGCGGGCCAGCCACACGCCGATTAAGGCTGCCAGAAGCGCCCAGCTGAATGCCGTTTGGAGTGAATGGCTGAACCGTGTGCTCACGCGCGGCACCGAGCGTCCCAACCAGCGTGCAGCGCCGAAATCTGCGAGCAGTGCGCGCAGCGTGAACGCCACCGCGAGCGGAACGATCGGGATCACCAGCGGATGCAAGTGAAAAGCAGCCGCTCCGTTTCCTGACAAGAGCTCCCACGTGGCTCGCGTGAGTCCACAGCCGGGACACGGAACTCCGAGCGACGCTGCCATCGGGCAGACTGGCACCCCGAGACTGACAGCGATTGAAAGCATCCCCCCAAACAAACCGATCAACGCCCACTTGCGGCGCACCAACCGAGCGCAATTCACGGCGGGCTTCGGAGCTGAGGCCAGAAAGGCTCTGGCCTCGAACTCCGCCATCTCAGCCATAGTGGGACTGTGAACCGGAGGCTGCTTGGAAGACCTCATTCAAATCTACGATGAAGCAATAAAGGCCGTAGATGGGTATCAAATACATGATGGGGTGCCCGACGCGTGCGCCAGGAATGCCCGCGAGCTGCTTGGCATCCAGCATCTTCGCGGTGAGCGACCAGATGACAAACAGCTGAACGATCGGGATGAACAGTAGGATCAGGCTTATATCGCTCTTTTGACGGAACGCCTTCAGCTCAAGAACGCCCATGATCCAGACGTAGAGTGCGTAAAAGCCGCACACCGCGCCAAAAATCATGTCGTTAACCGGGTTGCGGATCTTCCCAACCGGGCCGTGCCCGCCGGGCGATGTGGGCGCTAGCGGATCGGCTCCGTAAGGCGAAAGGGCGCCGCTCTGATACTGAGGCGGCGAGCCGTACGCTGGAGGCGCTCCATAGCCCCCCGCTTCAGCCTGGGTTGGGGGAGCGTATCCGGAAGGATCGGCGTGGGCTGGCGGAGCTGCGTAACCCTGAGCGGGTGGGGAATAAACTGGCTGTTGTGGCGGCGTGCCGTAGCCCTGTGCCGGCGGTGCACCCCAAGCAGGCTGCGCGCCCGGAGCCGATCCGTAGGCGCCAGGGCTGCCAAAACTGGAAGCATCGGCAACCATCGTTCCGCCGAGCGGATTGACAGGTGCTGCCGCGGGCGGACTCGCGACAGGCGTTGGCACTCCGGCCACTGGCGCTGGTGCCGGAAACCCAGCGCCAGGCGAGATACCGCCAGGGGGGCCACCAAGGGGAGTCCCAAAAGGCGGCGCTGGTGCAGCGCCGGGCGACGGGGGAGCTACACCAAGCATCGTTCCCTTCAGCTTGGCTTTCGCCGCAGCCGAGGCAGGAGAAACTGGCGCCGCCGGAGCGAAGGGAGCAACTCCATGAGGAACGGCCGGAGCGGCCGGTGCGACTCCTTGCGAAGCGTCCAGAGGAGCTGGCGCCGCGGGTGGTGCGGCCTGGGCAGCAGCAGCTGCGGCCAAGCCCGCCGGGGCGTTCATCATCAGCATCGTTCCCTTGAACCGGGGCGCTGCCGTGCCTTTTAGGTTAAAACCGCACTTCGTGCAGTTGTTAGCCGTGTCATCATTCTGCGTCCCACAGTTAGGGCAAAACAAGCTGAACCTCCGAAATCCGCCTTACTTAATCGATGGATAACTTTAGCCTACACGTTTTTTGCTCGATCGCTCAAGCAGGCAAATCAAATCGGTTGGAGAATCAAGCAGCGCCGGCCCACTTCAACACTTCGCCCGGTGGGCCGGAACAGGCTGCTTGTGATTTTCGTTAGGCCGCGGTGCGCTCTTGACACCTTCTGGAGCGCCTCACTACGGTGCGCTCGCCCGGCCTCCCGGGCTCGACGAAAATGGCTTAGAACACGCTTGGTTGCATGTTCTCGGCGCTACCCTGAACCCCTTCTGGACAAGCTCATTCCATGGCATTTGCCCTGAGTGCGGAGAGCGAAAAAGAACTGCAGGCGATTCTCGCTCGCTATCCCAACAAGATGGCGGCTTGCATTCCGGTGCTGCATCTTTGCCAAGACGCGAACGAAAATTACGTGAGTGAGGACGTCATTCAGTTCGTAGCGGATAGGCTCGAGCTGTCTGCTGCCCACGTGAAGGGGGTTGTCACTTTCTACACTCTCTTCAATCAGAGGAAGCCCGGAAAGCACCAGGTCTGGGTGTGCCGCACGCTTTCCTGTGCGATGCGCGGCTCTGACAAAATCCTTCACCACTGTGAGAAGCGGCTAGGGATCCACGTGGGGCAAACAACGCCCGACGGCAAGATCACCCTGCGCACGGCTGAGTGCCTCGCTTCGTGCGGCACGGCCCCGATGATGCAGGTCAACAAAGATTACTTCGAAAACCTTACCGTCGAAGATGTCGATCGAGTTCTCGATCGGCTGCTGCTCGACGCCTGAGCGGGTTAGGACACGCGATGCTGAAGCCAACGACCTATCTCACCTACTCCTACGATAAACCGGACGGGTTTAGGCTTGCTCCTTACGAAGCCCAAGGCGGCTATCAGTCTGCCCGGAAAGCGCTCGCGATGGCGCGCGAGGCTGTCGTCGAAGAAGCCAAGAAGGCCCATGTTCGCGGTCGTGGTGGCGCCGGCTTCGATTGCGGAACCAAATGGAGTTTCATGCCGAAGGAATCGGCGAAGCCCCATTACCTCGTGATCAACGCGGATGAAGGTGAGCCCGGAACATTCAAAGATCGCACCATCATGGAGCGCAATCCGCACTCCCTGATCGAAGGTTGCATCATTGGCTGCTACGCAATCGGCGCGCACGCTTGCTACATCTATGTGCGCGATGAGCTGCACCTCTCCAAAGCTCGTTTGTGGGGCGCCATAGAGGAAGCCCGCGCGAAGGGCTACCTTGGCAAGACACCGTTCGGGAAAGCGTATCCTATAGAGGTCTACGTGCACACGGGCGCTGGCGCCTACATCTGTGGCGAAGAAACATCCCTTTTGAACTCACTCGAAGGGCGTCGCGGTGAGCCCCGCTTGAAGCCGCCATTCCCGGCACAATATGGTGCTTTCGGTTGCCCTTCGACGGTCAACAACGTCGAAACGATAGCGATCATGCCCACGGTGTTCCAGATGGGAGGGGACGCGTTCAGTCAGTTGAGTGCCCTTCATTCCTTCAACGATGGCGGGTCTCGGCTGTTTGGGGTGAGCGGTCATGTGAAGCGGCCCGGGGTGTACGAAGCCTGCGTTGGCCTCACGCTGCGGGAGCTCATTTTCGATCTGGGCGGCGGCATCACCGGTGATCGAAAATTGTTGGCGGTGATTCCTGGGGGCTCGTCCTGCCCCGTGATGCGCCCCGAAGAAACGGTGAATTTGCCCAACGATCCACGCTTCGTTGCTTTTAACGGCAAGAGCATCCTGGATCTCCCGCTCGGTGTTGATACGTTTCGCGGTATCGGCAGTATGCTCGGAACGTGTTGTGCCATCGTGTTGAGCGATGCCGCTGATCCAGCGCTCGCGATTCACAACCTCATGCGGTTTTACCGGCACGAGTCGTGTGGCCAATGCACGCCGTGTCGCGAAGGCTGCGGTTGGATCGAACGGATCCTAGACAAGGTGGTTGCCGGCAAGGCAACAATCGAAGAGTTGAACCAGATCCACGAGATTGCTTCCGACATTACCGGCAATACGATCTGCGCCTTTGGCGATGGGGCCGCACAGCCGGCGCTCTCATTCGTGCGCAAATTCCGCAAAGAATTAGAAGATTACGTGCTTTCGGGTGGCGCCTCCCAGACAAGGACGTTGGTAGCATGACCCTGGGTGCTTTCTTTTTTGGCGCCTGCAGCGTGATCTGCGTGGTGGGTGCGCTCGTCACTATTCTCGCCCAAAATCCTATCCGTGGCGCGATGGGGTTGCTGACGACGATCGCAGGCATCGCGGGCTTGTTTCTCGCGCTGGAAGCGCAGTTCCTCGCTGCAATCCAGTTGATTGTGTACGCGGGGGCGGTGGTGGTGCTGTTCGTGTTCGTGATCATGTTGCTGGGGCCAACGGCGGGTGCGGGAAGGATTGGCGAAGAGGCCCGTGCGCGTTACGCGCCCTGGTTCAGCTCAGTCCTTTTCTTGGGTGTGATGGGGTTCGCCATGGCGCTGGTGGGAGGGGCAAACACGACGCTCACTTCTTTTGCGCCCAGTGAGCTGGGCTACGGCTCGATCGAAGCATTCGGAAAGTTACTCTACTCCGAAGGTCTGGTTCCCTTTGAGTTGACTACGGCATTGCTAACCGTTGCGGTGGTCGGGGCAATCGCTGTCGTACGCTCCGCGCCGGGCAAGAAGCCGGTCCGCAGGCTCAAGAGCGCCACGCGTCGGATGTTCGGGGGCCCCGTAGAGCCCCGAGACGCGGCACGCTCTGGCCTGTTGCCCGCGCAGGTCAACGATAAGGAGTCGACACTATGACCCCCGTCATGACCCCCCTGGGCAGCGCGCTCGAACACTACGTTCTGCTCGCCACGGTCCTTTTTGCGTTGGGCGGGGCAGGGTTTCTCTTGCGTCGCAATATCTTGGTGCAGCTCATGAGCATCGAGCTCATGCTCAACGCCACCAACCTCCTGTTGGTGGCTTATAACCGGTCGCACAGCAGTTCGCTGCACGGCCAGATGTTCGCTTTTTTCATCATCGCGGTCGCGGCGGCGGAAGTCGCCGTTGGGCTCGCGATTGTGCTTTCTTTCTATCGGCTGAAGTCCACCATCTCAAGCGATGCGGCGGATTCTCTGCGCCACTAGGTCGACATGGATACGCTCTGGCAGCTCTTTCCGCAAACTGACTTCATCCTGCTGGCCTTTATCCTAGGGCTGCCGCTGCTGGGTGCCTTCACCAATGGCGTCTTCGGCAAGCGGCTCGGGAAGCAAGCCGTTTCGGTTGCGGGCCTCGCAGCCGTCGGCATTCCGTTCTTAATGAGCGTGGTCGCCTTCGTCATGCTTCACGCGAAGCAAGAGGGGGAGGAGCCCGCACGCTTCATCTGGACCGCGTGGCGTTGGCTGACGCTGTCCAAGCTGTCCGTAATCAATGGGGTCCCCGGTGAGGTACCCGTCGCGTTAGACGTGGCGTTCTCAATTGACGCGCTGAGCGGAACGATGGCGTTGATCGTGACTGGCGTTGGGTTTCTTATCCACCTGTACTCCACCAAGTACATGGAAGAAGATCCAGGATTTTATCGCTTCTTCGCGTATCTGAATCTGTTCATCTTCTCCATGCTCGTCCTCATCCTAGGCAATAGCTTGCCGGTGATGTTCGTCGGCTGGGAGGGTGTGGGGCTCTGCAGCTACCTCCTGATCGGCTTTTGGTTCAGCGAAGAGAAGAATGCAGCAGCGGGCAAGAAGGCCTTCATCGCCAATCGCATTGGTGATTTTGGCTTGTTGGTTGCGATGGGGCTGCTCCTTTATTACACGGGCGCTTTGGATTGGGCCGGTATGGACGCCAACCGTGCGTCGTTGCTCGGCGAGCAGAAGATTTGGCCCCTGGTGGGGGACAAGATTTGGTTCTCACCCTATCTCCCCGACGGAATCGCAACCTGGCTGAATAGGGAGCGTTCGGTTTCCCCCGCAACGCTCGTGGGTTTGTCGCTGTTTTTGGGGTGCGCTGGCAAGAGTGCCCAGCTCCCGCTTTACGTTTGGCTTCCGGATGCTATGGCCGGACCGACACCGGTGAGCGCGCTGATCCACGCCGCCACCATGGTCACCGCGGGTGTTTACTTAGTGTGCCGAATGGCGGGAATTTTTGTGCTGTCGCCGACAGCGATGATGGTCGTTGCCGTGGTCGGTGCCCTCACGGCCTTCTTCGCGGCGACGATCGCTTTTGCGCAGAACGACATCAAGAAGGTGCTCGCCTATTCGACAGTGAGCCAGCTTGGCTACATGTTCATGGCCGTGGGCGTGGGTGCCTTCTCTGCGGGCTTCTTCCACGTGATGACGCATGCCTTCTTTAAGGCCTGTTTGTTCCTTGGCTCGGGCTCGGTGATCTACGCGATGCACTCTCGGATCCACGATTCTGAGGCGTCGCAGGACATGCGCAACATGGGCGGACTCCGGCGCTTCATGCCGATCACGTTTGCCACGTTCGCGGTGTCTTGGGCGGCGATTGTCGGCTTCCCGTTCACGAGCGGTTTCTTCTCGAAGGATGAGATCCTGTTCAAGACCTTCACTTCGTACATTGCGCTTCCTGGCGCGGCTGAGGGGGCGCCTTATTGGCCTCGCGAGGTCTCGCTGTTCGTGTTTTGTATTGCGGTGCTGACTGCGGCGATGACTGCTTTCTACATGACGCGTTTGGTGGTCGGAACTTTTCTCGGAGAGTTTCGCGGCTGGACGATCGTTAAGAACTTCCAAGCAGCCGATGGCCACCACAACCACGGTGACCACTCCGCGCATGATCATGGCGATGCTGGCCATGCGGCTCACGCCACGCACTCTGCACACGAGCATGCTCATGCGAATGAACCGCTAGAAGGGCCCGAGCCCCACGAATCACCCTGGCAAATGACGCTCCCGCTCGTGGTTCTGGCGGCGCTCGCTTTGGTCTCCGGCGCATTCAACGCGCACGTGCTGCACTCGCATCTCTTGGATACTTGGCTCGATCCAGTGTTCGCGAGCACCAAGGGGTACGTGCAAAGTATTGAGGGAGCCGAGGAGCTCCAGTTGCCGCTCTTGGCGCCAGGGCTGTTGGCGTTCACGTTCGGTGTCGGGATAGCTTACTGGGTGTATGTGATGCAGAAAGGTGCTCCCGCAGCGCGTTTCGTGGCCCAGTTCCCCAGGCTCCATCAGTGGGCGGTTGAGAAATGGCGCGTGGATGAGCTGTACGAAGAGACAGTTCTGGGCGCGGTGGATACCCTCGCTGAAATCGCGGTCTGGGTTGATAAATATGTGGTGGATGGCATTGTTGCCCGGTTAACAGCTGGCGCTGTTGCTTTTTCAGGCTACGTGCTGCGACAATTCCAGACCGGCAGAGTTCAGACCTATTCGGCGGTGATGGTGATTGGTTTAGGCGCCGTTGGCTGGCATTTCGTGGTTCCCCACACAGAGGTCCTGACGAAGGTCGATGCCTCGGGCGGCAGGGAGCTGCAGGCGCCGAGTGGTTTTGGCTATTCCTATCAGTGGGATAAAGACGGGGACGGCAAATGGGATTCCGTCGAGCGCACGGTGAAAGTCGAAGCGAGTGCGGCTTCTGCGATTGTTCGGCTCCAGGTAACGAACGTTTTCGGGTGGGCTCGGCTGCGCAAGGTACGTCCTGAGCCGACGAAATCCGATTCACCGACACTGACCTTGCGAGCGACCCCCTCGGCGATGGGCGCTAAACCCGGAATCTCGTTGGATGGAGGGGCACGTTGATGAATCCTTTGGCTAACCTCTTCTTTGAAAGCGTCCCCTACCTGTTGGCGTTTGCGCTGGGCGCGGCGATCCCGCGGCGGCAGGCGTGGTTCGAACGGATTGCAATTGGTATTGTGGGCGCGTTGGCAGTGCTCTTGGTGAAGGGCCTCTGGCCGAGCGCTGAGGCCAGCGCGGCCTTAGAGTCCCCGACCGAGTGGAAGCATTTGCTTGATTTTGTGGTGTTCTTGCCGATTTTCTCGGCGGTGGCACTGTTGTTTCTGCCCCGACAATCGCCCCAATTGCTCAAGCGCTTCACGCTCTTGGTGCTGACGGTGAACGGTCTGCTCTCGCTGCTCTTGCTCAAGGTGCCGATGACGGATGGCTGGCATTTTCAGCACGTTGTCGAATGGATCCCGAGCCTGGGCATTCGCTACCACGTCGCTGTGGATGGCGTCAGCCTGTGGCTGATCCTGCTCTCGGGCCTCACCACGCCGATCGCCGCTTACGTTTCCTTTGGCTCGTTGCGCGGCCGCGTGAAGGACCTGTGCTTCTCGTTTTTACTGCTGCACGGGGCGATGATCGGCGTCTTTGTTTCGCTGGATCTCTTTCTATTCTTTGTGTTTTGGGAGCTCCTGCTGGTGCCGATGCTGGTGATGATCGGTGTCTGGGGCGGGGTCGAGCGGATCAAGGCCGCTTACAAGTTCTTCATCTACACCATGGTCGGCAGCATGCTGATGCTGGCGGCAATACTCTACTTGGTGTGGACGCACACGCAGCTCGCTGGTTACCCATCGTTTGATTATCTCGCGCTCAGCCGGCTGATCTTGCCGCGGACCGCGTCAATTCTGTGTTTTTGGGCGTTCACGCTCGCGTTCGTGATCAAGATGCCAATGGTGCCGTTCCACACCTGGCTTCCGGATGCTCACGTGCAGGCACCGACGGGAGGTTCCATTGTGTTGGCGGCGGTGCTGCTGAAGTTGGGCACCTACGGGTACATCCGTTTTTGCATGGGCCTGTTCCCGAATCAAGCTTGGCAAAATGGCTCAACCTTGGCGTACGTCGCCGTGTGGGGTGGCATTCTCGGCACCGCACTCGTGGCGTGGAAGCAAGATGATGTGAAGCGCCTGGTGGCTTACTCATCGGTTGCGCACATGGGCTTTGTCATGTTGGGAGTGTTCAGTGCGACGCAATCCGGCATGGAGGGCGCCTTGCTCCAGATGATCAATCACGGCATCTCGACCGGTGCGCTCTTCCTTCTGGTGGGTGTGATTTATGACCGGCGGCATACGCGTTTGGTGGGTGAATTTGGTGGGCTTGCCAAAGTGATGCCAATTTATGCGGTTCTCTTCATCATTGTGACCATGTCCAGCGTGGGCGTGCCTGGCACCAATGGCTTCGTCGGCGAGTTCATGATCCTGATGGGGACTTTCGTGAGCTACGGTGTCGGTGGTAGCGGGTTCCCGCTCGGTGGGCACGCGCGCGTGCTGGGTGTGACGGCCTCGCTCGGCGTGATTCTGGCCGCGCTATATATGCTGAGCGTCGTTCAGAAGATGTTTTTCGGGCCCACCAACAACCCAAAAAACAAAGGGCTTCCCGATCTGAACGTGCGAGAAACGGTCGCCATAGCTCCGCTGATTGTCTTGATCTTCGTCGTGGGATTCTTTCCAAATCTGTTCCTGAGTCGGACCACGGACAGTGTGGGTGCCACCTTGAATCGTTTCCGGGCGGGAGCCAATGCTGAGAAAGACCAGTGGAAGTCCAGCACGGATACGGCATTGCTCTTGCCGAGGCGTGGCGGCGATTTTGAGAAAGGCTACCCCGAGCAACCCGGCCTGAAGGCGGCTGTCGCAGAGGTTGAAGTGGCACCTGCGCTGGCTCAACAGGGAGCACGCTAAAGCTATGAATAGCATCGTATTTGGTCTTTCGCCGATTCTTGCTGTCGCCCTGGGCGCTCTCTTACTCATGTTGGCAGAGGCTTTTGGTAAGCCAGATCCTGCAGCCATTGCCGCAGGGGCATCGCCGCTGGATGCGGGGGCGGGGCGCTCGAGTGAGCTCGCGTTGGGCGCGGCCATTGTGTTGTTTGCCGGCGCGATCTGTTCGATGGCTGTGTGGTTGGTTGGGCCGGAGAATTTGCCTGGCTTGGAGAAGCTGGCGCCCTATCTCTTGGTCGATAGATTCAGCCTGTTCTTTGAGTTTGTGCTGTGCGTGGGTGCCGGCCTGGCGGCGCTGTTAGCCGGTGGCTACCTCCCCGAGCACAAGCTGGATCGTCCGGAGTTCTTCCCGCTCTTGTCGTTTTCTACCGTGGGCGCGATGGCGCTCGTGATGGCGGGCGATCTGCTGACGCTGTTCGTGGCGCTCGAAACCATGTCGCTCGGCGTCTACTGCATGGTCGGGCTTCGGCGTCAGAGCCCGCGTGCGATCGAAGCCGCGCTCAAGTATTTCTTGTTGGGTAGTTTTGCCGCTGCGCTCATGTTGTTTGGCGGAGCCTTGTTGTACGGAGCCACGGGCCACACGGATCTGCGCGGGATTGGCCAGGCGATCGCTGGCCTGGGCCAGAATGGAACGGGCGCGACGATCTTGCCGGCGCTGGCTCTGAGCGTCGTAGGCCTGGCTTTCAAAGTGAGCGCCGTGCCGTTCCACATGTGGACTCCGGATGCCTACGAAGGGGCCCCGACGCCAGCCACGAGTTATATGGCGGTTGCGGTAAAGACAGCGGCCTTTGCCTCGATGCTTCGTATGCTCATGCTTGCATTCGGCGATGAACGCCTAGTGAGTTGGGCTTCAGGTTGGCCGCCAGCGATGGCGGGGATGGCCGTGGCCACCATGACAATCGCCAACTTGATAGCTGGACGCCAAGAGTCCGTGAAGCGGATGTTGGCGTATTCGTCGATTGCTCACGCCGGATACATTCTGGTGGGCGTCGCAGCGTTACAGCGTTCACCACAGGCGCAAGCTAGCGTGCTTTTTTATCTTTTGGCCTACTCCGTTTCAACGGTGGGAGCCTTCGGTGCTCTGATCTGGGCCGGGCGAAGGGGGTCGGAGACGGTGAGCTTTGAGGATTTGGCAGGCCTCGGGAAGCGTCATCCTGTAGTCGCGCTCGCGTTTTCGCTGTTCCTGCTCTCGCTCGCTGGGGTGCCGCCAACCGCCGGGTTTTTCGGCAAGATGTACGTGTTTCAGGCAGCGATCGACGCCAAGCTCTATTTTCTAGCCGTGATCGGCCTCCTCAATAGCGTGCTCGGCGCTTATTACTATCTCAAGGTTCTGGTCTACATGTACATGCGCGAACCGCAGTCGGGGGCTGCGATCGCGATCCCGATGCGTTCTGGCTATGTCGTTTCCGCGTTGGTGATCTCAGCGGTGATGGTGTTGGTGATCGGGATCTTACCGGATTGGTCACTCCAGCTGGCACTCGCGGCAGTTCAAGGCCCCGGCTGAGACTGCTGGGTCTCGACCACGCGAGCAGCCTCGCCCACGCCAGGCGCCTCGGCCTACGCCATGCGCTGTGTCGGCCCACGCCTAATTCTTAATCGGAACGCTGAGTCCGTCAGCGTAAGTGCCATCCACTAAGCGTGGGGCGTAGGTGAGCTGGAAGTCTCGCGCACTCGCCGGGACCACAAAATTTAGCCAGCCCTTGGCGGTCTCTCCCTTGGCGAGGGGGGGCGCCTCAAACAGCGGCTCACAGCCGCCAAGCACAGCTGGGTATTTCCGGTCGTCGCGGTCCACGAGCGTGGCGTAGTAGCGATTGGCGGCGATGCCAAAGTCGGTCAGTGCTTGGAGCTCTATCTGGATGCTGAGTGGGGTCTGGCCCGGCGCGAGGGTCGTGGCTTCCTCCTTGGTGCAGCGTCCTTGATTCTCAACGGTGAGTCTTGCGGCTGGGCCGACCGCCGCGGGCGGTGCCTGGAAAGGTTGGTCCCTCGGATGGTTGCCAAGCTTGGCAAGTGCAGGCGCCGCTTCAGCACGGGCATTGTCGAGCACCTGTCGGAAACGTTCACCAGGGTTCTCGCACGCAAGAGTTGCGGTCGCGCCCGAAAGCGACAGCAGCAAGCATGCAGAACTACGGCGAACCGAGCGGACTGGTGGCATCGGGAGCTAGCTTTACCCCGTCTAGGGCGCCGGCAAAGTAATTGGCTTTTCGTTCTGAGCTGCTCGTTTGGTATACGTCTCGGCCATGATGCATAGAGTGCTGGTCGGGCTGATTTTGGGGCTTTCAACCGGGGGCCTCCCTGGCTGTGACACGCTGGGGCCAAAGGCTGGGGAAGCGAACCCGGTCGAAGGCCAAGCGAGCGGCGGAGGTGAAAAGCTTCCGGACGGGGTCCCGTTCAGCCCGCGGAGTGCGAAGGTGCAACAAGTCGTGAATTCCGGAAAGCTTCCGGCTTACACCGGTCCGTTCGCGACCCTGCGCGGCACGGTGACCGTGAGCGGGGATGAGGCCCCGTATCAGCAGGAAGTGCTGGCGGGGATACCCGCGGAGTGTACGCGAGCGCGTGTCGTGTATGAGAGGCTCTTTCGCGAAGGGATGAAGCGGACAGCTCCGGACGCGCTCGTGAGCGCGATTGGGTACGAGGTATATGTGCCGGTTGTCAACGATGCCGTAACGGTTGAGGCGCGGGGCTGCTCATGGCAGACGCGCACTGTTGCTCTGACCTACGGTCAGCGCATTGATGTTGTGAGCCGGGATGAGCGCAACTACCTCCCCACGTTGACCGGCAATCAGGACCCTGCCTCGTTTGTAGCGATTGCGAATGGCAAACCTATTTCGATTTTTCCGAAATCCCCTGGCCGATTCCTGCTCAACGAAGGCACGCGCCCGTACATGAGTTCGGAAGTGTTTGTGCTCAAATACCCCACGGTCACAGTCACTGGTCTCGATGGAAGGTTCACACTCAATCGCGTACCCCCAGGCAAACTCACCGTCACAGCCTTTCTCCCTGCGCTACTCCAGAAGGTGGACACCGTACTCGAGGTTCGTGCCGGGCAAACCTATGAGGTCAACCTGGAAATACCGTTCAACTTGGCCCGGTATCAATCGGTCAGCCCCGCCCCCGCCCCCGCGCCGGTCGAAGAAAAAAGCGCAAACGGACGTTAGTCTAAGGAGCTGAAGCTGGCACGGACCCAATGCTGACTCCAACCTTGCGGTTCAGGAGCAATGCTAGCGTTTCCAGACTCTCCGCGCTTAACGGCGCTGGCAGCGGTGCTTGGGCCAGCAGCTCCTTGAACATGGTCTCGTCGATCTGATGCGCGCTCAAGAACAGCAGCACCACCCAGCTATCGATGTCAGTCCTGTCGGCGGCATAGCTGCGCCTCGCGATGCGCAAGGCAAGCTGCCACTTTCCGTGCTTGAGTGCGAGGTTAGCCAGGCGGGATGCTCCTAGCTTGAGTTCGGTTCCAAGCGCGAGGAATTGGGGTTCATCTTCTGCCGCTAAAGCGGTCAGTAACAGCCGACTTTGCGGCTTGGAACCCGCGTTGAAGCGGTCTTGAGGCGCGTACTCGCGCTGGAGGTCGGACAGAAGAGCAGGATCGTTTTCTGTGAGGCGTACGAATTCACCCAGTGCCGACGGAGTGGGCTTGCGTTGAGCTAGAAAGGCTCGATACCAGCGCCTAACCCCTCCGGTATCGTGTTTCGCCCGGAGCAGGATCAGCATCTGGGCATTGGAAGAGAAGCCGCTGGGGTCAAGGCTCACCGCCCGATTGGCCGCGAAGAGCGCTTGGTCCCGATCGCCCTCTTGGAAATAGCAACGGCTCAGTTCAGTCCACAGCGGGGCGTAGCGTGCATTCAGGTCGCGGGCGGCATCAAAGGCCGAAAAAGCCGAACTATCCCGGAGTGCACAACGCGTTGCGCCCACGCGCACAGCCAGCTCAACGCTCTTTTCGTCGTACTGTTGGGCGACCCCGTAGTTCTGGAGCGCCTCGGCATTGGCACCACTCAGCTCCAGGACTCGGCCGCGTGCGTAGTAGGCGTAGGCGCGTTCATCAATGAAGCGTCCTGCTTGGAGCTGTCCGTCGACGAGTCTTTCTACCTGTTCGGAGGCTACGCAGCCGAGCGCTGCCGCCGAGAGCCAGGATGCCGCAGCAAGCCGGGCCAGGCGATGTTCCAAGCCGCCGCGTGACCTCTGTGCACGTGGAGTTGTCATAGGGCTTGCCTGAGCTCCAAAAGGCATTTTTTCGCGGCTGTCAGTGTGATGACGCCCAGCCTTGAGAGGGTAGCAGCGACGCGTTCCACTTCAGCGCCAGTGGCCCCCGCCGCTGCCGCCACCGAGCGAGCATGCAGCGACATGTGCCCGCGCTGGATGCCTTCTGTAGCGAGTGCGCGCAGTGCGGCAAGGTTCGATGCTAGCCCAACCGCCGCCGCAACCATGCTGAGCTCTCCTGCATTAGCAACACCCAGCATCCGAAGTGCAATTTGGGCCGTGGGATGAACGCGCAGCGTGCCGCCCACCATCCCAAGCGCTAACGGCATTTCCAAAGTGCCGACGAGCTGGTTGCCTTCACGCCGCCAAATGCTGAGCGGGGCATAGCGACCGCTGCGTGCCGCATACGCATGCGCTCCCGCTTCCACAGCCCGATAGTCATTGCCCGTAGCGAGCGCAACGGCATCGACACCATTCATGATGCCCTTGTTGTGGGTGGCAGCTCGGTACGGATCAAGTTCAGCAAAACGCGAGGCCTGAACGATCGCGTCGATGACGTCAGATGCCGCGGGCGAATCGAGCGCTGGCGGGAAATAGCTCGACCCTCGATCGCCGCGGAGAAGCAGCTCGGCTTCGTTGATTCTGCAGGTCACCTGCACACGCCGTTGGTCGCAAAGGTTGGAAAGGATCCGCAACCCCAACTTGCCCCCGGCCAGCTCGGCAACGCGAGGCCCAATGGACTCCGAGACGTGATTGACGAGGTTAGCGCCCATGGCATCGCAGCAATCGATGAGCACGTGAATGACCAGGTAACCTTCACCCAGGTCGCGCAGTTCAAGCCGTTTTGGCCCGCCACCTCGGGCTATCAGGTTCGGCACGGAGTCGCGCGCAAGCTCCAGAAGTTCGGCGCTGGCACCCTCCAGCTTCTGCAGCGCCGCTTTTGGATCTTGGACGTCGTAGAGCTGCACTTGCCCCGTCATCAGGCTGTCCAGCATGTGCGCGCGGAATCCGCCGCCAGCTCGCACCATGCGTGCGGCGTTGGACGCGGCCGCGATCACACTCGGCTCTTCGACCACCATGGGGACGAGGCAGTCTCGACCATTGACTTGTACGTTGAGTGCTACGCCGAACGGGAGGGCGTACAGGCCCAACACATTTTCAACCACCTTGTCCGCAAGCTCAGTCGTCAGGCCGCCGCCCGCGACTGCGCCGACCAGCTCAGCTAGTTCAAGCTGCGCACGTTCAGCGACGCACTGCTGGCGTTCCTCAACCGATAGTCTGTAGAAGCCTGGAATACGGGAGCCTTGAGTCATGTTGCGCGCCCTCTGGCTTGGGGAAAGTGTAGCCCAGGCGCCCCAAGAACGAGCGGGAGACGTACGAAACCAAGCGCCTGCGCGAGTTCTACAAATTGAACACCTGGCTCTGTGGCTCCCACGCGGAGCATCACGTCGCCACCTCCCGCACCGGAAGGCATGCACAAGGCCCCCTCGGCCTCCGCGAGGCGATCGAGCTCCAAGGTGTCTCGTGTAACAATATCAATATCCGCAGCTTCGCCGAGGAGCTGAAGCTGTGAGCCTTGAGCCCGAAGCGCTTCAAAGAGGTCGCTCGCCTGATTCAGTTCGATGGCCCGAGCGGCGTCTTCCGCGGCCTGACTGAGTGGGGTGAGAATTGAGTCAAAACGGAGCCTATCCATGCTGCGAAACTGCCTGACCTGGGCGATCATCGCTGAGGTGGATGTCGAACGGCCTGAGAACCACACCGACCAATGGAGGCCAGGCGGAAGAGTGACTGCCTTGAAACCTGGCAGCTCGGCTTCGGTCTGGGTCCGCACAACGAGAGTGCCGCCCTGTACGCTCGCCAGCACATCGATTCCGCTGCCTCCACCCTGCGCCGCGCGATGGGCCAAGAGCGCGCGTCGGGTGAGCTGAGCCAGCGCCTCGGCAGTCGGGGGCTCTGGTTCCAGCGCTCCGAGGCTGGCAACCAGAATTGCGGCACTTGAGCCCAGGCCAAGCTTACCGAATTCGCTCCGGAGCTCGCTGGCGTCGAACGCGGGTGCGGGCACGTTCGCGGGAAGCGCTGCCAGAACTTCCGGTGTCACGAAATCAGCCGCGCGTGAGCTGTCGGTCGTCACGTAGCGATCCACAGCGGTCACAATTGCAGGTGCACCAAACAGCACCGCGTAGGCGCCGGACAACACCAGTTTGCCAGGTGCCTTGGCAATCACGTGGGCTCAACCTTGACCGCAGCATCCGGCCCGGGTGAGCACACCATCACCTGTTTTACGCCTGGCACCAGCTCAAGCGCCGCCGCGAGCGCCCGTGTGTTGATTGGTTCGCAAATCACTTTCACATGCGGCCCGGCGTCCATGGTTGCGTAGGCTGGCAGGCCAGCGCCGCGCAGTTCGGTGACGCGCGCCAAGAGCGCCAATGTAGTGGGTAACCAGTAGTTAAGTGGGGGATCAGCGGCAAACATGCTGGCGTGCATCAAGAGTGCGCTGTGCTCTGTAGCGCGGCCCAATTTTTCAAAGTCTTGAGCGAGGAGTGCTTCGCGAATTCGCGTGTAGACGGCTGGTGCACTGGCCACCCACGCCGGATAGTAAGGGCTAGTTTTTGCGGTGTGGCCCATGCCCAAACGAGAACTCTTGTCTTTGGGGAGAGTGGTGACGACGCAAACCAAAAGCTGAAGTGGAAAGCCATCTCCAGATAACACTGGAATGGCTGAGAGCGCGTCCAGCTCAAGCGCGACGTAGCCGCCGAATAGCGAGCGGGCTGCTGAAGCCGATCCCAGGCGCGCCAGAGCACTCACTTCGCTCCGGGGAAGTTCCAAACCAGCAGCTCGCGTAGCTCCGAGCGCCAGCGCGGCGAAGCCGGAGGCGCTCGATGCCAGCCCGGATGCCGTTGGAAAGTTGTTATTCGATTCGACGCGCGCCGCGAGGGCTAAACCGGAAAGATTGCGAATTCTATCCATAAAAAGCGACAATCGCTCCAAATCTTCACCCGTTAGCCGGGAGCCGTTCAGGGTGACTTCGTCTTCCTCTAGGCGCTCCACGAACTGTACCGAAGTGGTCGTGTGGAGCGCGTCGAGTGTCATCGACAGGCTCGGTGTGGCGGGCAGGTTCTGCGTTTCGTCCTTTTTTCCCCAATACTTGGCGAGCGCAATATTGGAATGCGCGATGGCCGTGGCTTTGGGGAGGCGGTGACGCGTCATGTTAGCCAATCTTGGTGAAAAAGGCCTCAAAACCTTGGCTCTTCCAGGCGCTTAGCACGGCGTTTGGGTCACCATCCGTGAGCGCGATCACCGCTCCGCCGCCGCCGGCTCCGGTAAGCTTTGCGCCGAGCGCACCGGAGCTTCTGGCAACCTGACACGCATCTTCGATTTCGGGCGTCGAAACGAAGAGCCCTGCAAGCAACATCTGATTAAAATCCATCAACTTTCCGAGGCCGTAAAGATCGCCCGTTTTCAGGCAGATTTCGGCATTGTTCACGATCGAAGCGATACCTTCCAGAGTCTTCGCGACCAGCTCAGGGCGTCGCTCTTTCAGCCTGGCGACGCTGCGCACCATCTCGGCGGTGGGCGCGGGTGGGCCAGCAATCGCGATCGCGAGTGTGATGGGCTTTGCCAGCTGAAGCGCTTGGGGTCCTTCAGCGCGCGTGTAACGAAAACATCCGCCCAATGTTGCAGCCGTGGCATCGATGCCGGAGGGGTTGTCGTGAAACACGCGCTCCCAGGCATCTGCAGCTTCAAGGACCCAGCGATCGGTCTCGCTGATTGGCAGCTCGGAGGCGGCCACTTCCAATACCGCGCGGGCAATCGCGACCCCCAAGGAAGCTGACGCTCCCAGGCCGCACCCGGGTGGGAGCTCCGTCTTCGCTCGGACTTCAAACTCGCCCAGAGAAAGGCTCGCCAAGAGCGCCGCGAAAGCGCGCCCTGGTTCTGACTCCGGCTCGCACGGGGTTGGAAGCTCTGAAAGACGTAAGGACGCTTGAGCTGCGCGCATTGCGGATGCTTCAGCCCCGCGCTGGATCCCCGCGGCGATCGCTGGCACCCCGTACACCACGGCATGTTCGCCAAACAGGATCACTTTGCCGAGGGCTCGAGCCACGCGCTGCTCTTACCTGGTTTTTCCCGTCATGGGCAGTGCTTCTCGCACCAGAGCCCAGGACATTCCAGCCCGTTTTGCGGCTTCAATGCCGAGTGGACTATCTTCTAAGACCAGACAGTCTTGCGGGGCGACGCCCATGCGTTCGGCCGCCAACAGGAACATGTCCGGGTGAGGCTTGCCGTGTTGGACCTGTTCAGGTGTGATGATGATGTCGAAGATCTCTCCGACGCCAATGGCTTCCAGCGAGTGAATGACCTGAAGGCGAAGGTTGCCTGAAGCCACGCTCACCGGAGAAACGCGGCTCATTTCGTGCGCAAAATCGGTGACCTCTCGGATGGGTTGCAGGTCCTTGATCCGAGCCTCGAAGTGCACGCGTTGTAGGGCAGCGATGCGAGCTGCGTCGAGTTTGCAGTCGAACTGCCGATTCAATTCCAGCACGGTCTGCTCAAGCGGCATGCCCCCGCGCGAAGCAAAAAGCTCCCAGTTGAAGTCAAAGGGCGCGCCACACTCGCGGAGCGAGAACTGCCACGACTCGTGGTGGAGGGGCATCGAATCGGCCAAGGTGCCGTCACAGTCGAAAATGTAGCCTGCAAAACTTTGGACGGGTCGCGTGAATCTTGAGTGCATCGGGTTGCTCAACTGTTGCGTGCAAGAAGTGAAGCTGTAGCGGCCCGGAGGAGCTCCCGACCGGCAGGAGGGACGCGCGGGGAGTGCAAGGCGCGCTCGCCGGCGGCTGCAAGTTTCAATATTTCGAGCTCCAACACCTCAACCGCGCCTGAAGCCTGCAGCGCTTCGAGGGCGAGGGTGCGTTGGCGGAGAGTGGCCTTGCGCCGATTGAAGGCCGTCAAGAAGGCAGTCCGGGCGGGCCCGCGCAGGGTGTTTAGCGCGGTCATCACCAATAAAGTTCGCTTACCTTCGGTCAAATCACTCCCGAGCGGCTTGCCCGTGACGCTCGGTTCGCCAAAGGCATTTAAGAGATCATCGCGGATCTGAAAGGCCAGGCCAGTTGGAAGCGCGAACTTTTTGAGCGCCCGAAGGAGCGGCGCTGCTGCCCCGGCCATGCGAGCGCCTAGCTCCAGCGGGCCGTGAACGCTGTAGCTGGCGGTCTTCAGACGGTACGTGAGGAGCACGTCCTCCGCTCCCAAAAGATCACGTTGCTGACCAGCGACAGCATCCAGCTGCATGCGAGCAAAGCAACCCCAGATGCCCTGGGCGTGTTGCTTGGGGGAGGGCACGCGTGAGAGCATGTGTGTCGCGAGCGCTAGGGCATAATCCCCCGTGAGCACCCCCGCAGCGGCGCCCAAATGCGTGTCCCCAATCTTCGTAGTTAGCCAGGAGTGAACTGAAGGCCCACCGCGCCGCACTTCATCGCGATCCATCCAATCATCGTGGATCAGAAAATAAGCTTGGAGTAACTCCAGCGCGACGCCGGCTTGGATCACGGGTCGGGGCAGCGCGGAGCTTTCGTGCACGCACTGGTAGCCAGCAGCCACCAGGCCCGCACGCAAACGCTTGCCGCCCCGTAGGCAGAGGCTTGTCAGCGCTGCGACCATATTGGAGACGGGCTCGCCGAGCTTGCGCGCCTCTTTCTCGCGAAGGCCGAGTTCGCGCTTCAACTCGCGTTCGATGGCCGGACGAACGTTTCTGAGCAGGCGTTCGAAAGGATTCAGCTCTGAAAGCCCTGGTTTTCTCCGGTGTCTCGCTGGCTGCACGGGAGTGGCAGCCTAGGGACTCGGCGTTGGGAGTGTCAACGGCTGGCGTTTCCGTGGCCTGGCTGCTTGGAATGGCTTGCATTCTGACCCAAAAGGGTCATCGCTAGGTTTTCTCATGCCTGACATTTCGAATCGGAAGGGTGACCACATCGACCTGGCGGTGAGTGGCGACGTCGGTTTTCACAACACGACAACCCTCTTTGAGTGTGTGCGTCTCGTTCATAATGCCTTGCCAGAGTTGAGTTACGACGAGGTGCAGTTGGGAACGAGTGTCCTAGGCAAGCGGCTGTCAGCTCCGATACTGATTGCGGCGATGACGGGCGGCGCCGAAAGAGCCGAGAAGATAAACTGTGAACTTGCTGAAATCGCCGAGGAGCGCGGCTATGCGTTCGGGCTCGGCAGTCAGCGGGCGATGCTGAAGAACCCAGCGCTCAGAAGCTCGTACGACGTGCGGCGAGTGGCGCCTTCGGTGTTGCTGCTCGGTAACATTGGGATCGTTCAAGCAACCCAAATGTCGAGCGCCGAGCTTCAGGACATGGTTGGAAGCATCGGTGCCGATGCGTTGTGCGTGCACTTGAACCCCGCGATGGAGCTGGTTCAACCTGAAGGAGATCGAGATTTTCGAGACGGACTGACCACGCTCGCGCGCCTCACCGCGGAACTCGGGCATCCGATCATCGTGAAGGAAACGGGCTGCGGGATTTCCGCAGAAGTGGCCCAAAAAATCCGTGCTTTGGGTGTGGCCCATGTGGATGTTTCGGGAGCTGGCGGCACCTCCTGGGTCGCCGTTGAAACCCACCGTGCCAAAGAAGATCAGAAAGAATTAGGGCAAGCTTTCTGGGAATGGGGCATCCCCACAGCTGCGAGTGTGGCGCTGGTGGGCCAGCATGGCTTTGCGACGGTCTTTGCGACGGGTGGCGTGCAATCGGGGCTCGATATTGCCAAGGCGATCGCGCTTGGGGCCAATGTTGGTGGCATTGCGAGGCCGGTCCTGCAGGCGCTCGCTCAAGCCGGTCCGCCGGGCGCTAGAAGGTTCTTGGAGCGTACGGAGCAACAGCTTCGCACCGCATTCTTATTGACCGGTGCACGGAACGCCCAGCAGTTGCGCCGCGTACCGCGCGTGATTGTTGGTGAGTTGGAGCGCTGGCTCAGCGTCTTTCCACCGCTCACCTAGGCAACGTTACTTGCTCTTATTGAGCGTGACGGCGGGTGGTGGATGGGAGTGCGCCGTCGACGAAGATCTACCCTCGAATGAGAGACGCGAGGCTTCCTGATACAGGGTCTTCGCGCCCCGAGCGGTGGCATCTTTGCGCATGATCTGCACCAGCCGTTGCATCGCGACACGCGGCGCCAGCGAGCCATCGCGAAGGCCGAGTTTGATGCGGGCTACCCAATAGCTCTCATCATCTAGAGCAATCGTGCCAAGGGCGCGCTCTGCTTCTGCGTAGGCGGCCTGCTCGATGAGTTCATCAATCTCATTGGGAGCCGGGGGTTGTTCTTGTCCCATCCGAACAAGGCTAACAGCTTGGCAAGCTCGCGCGCCTCAAATGTTCCAGGCACTGCCACGTTTGCCGGTAGGCCTTTCGGCCAACGCGATCGGTGGGAGGATGTGGTACGTTTCGGCTGCCGCTTAAGCTTCGTGGGGCTCTGGCCGCATGTCGTCTGCAGAGTGCACGTGGTACTGTCAAACGTTGTCGGTTATGTCCAGCGTGCCCGATCGGAAGGATCAGGATGGTAGAGCCTCGGAAGTCAGCCCACCCACCCAGTGACAGTCCCCCCCAGAATCTGGGCAAAGAACGCGATGAACTGCTGAAATCACTTTCCGGCGGGCAGCGCCTGACGGATGAAGTCGTTCGAGAGTATCAGCGGCTGCAGCATAGGTTAATGGAGCTTGAGACTGAAAACGCCGGCCTGCGCGCGAAGGTAGAGACGGATGTTGCCGTGCGCGCCTTGCTTGAGAAAATTGAGAACCTGGAGGCAGAAAAGAGCGATTTGTTATCTCGTTTTCAGGAAGCCGAGGCGGGTCGGTTCGAGTTTGGCGCGCAGGCGCGCGAAGTGGAAACGGAGTTTGCGAATCTTGCTAATCTGTTTGTGGCGTCCACGCAGATCCACTCCAGCCTCTCACCGCGCGGGGTAACCCGAAGGATTAAAGAAGTGCTGGCGCAGCTCGTCGGCGCTGAGAGCTACTGTATGTTCTTGGCTAACGCGGAGGAGACGGAGCTGGTCCCCGTTGCTTCAGAGGGCGTCCCGAGCGGGGCACTCCGGCCCATCAGCGTGGACGAAGGGCGGATTGGCCAAGTTTTTCGGACGCGCTCTGCGACGGTCAATGAAGAGAGCGATGCCTGCGAGGGTTCGCTCGACGAGCCGGCCGCAGTGATCCCCCTGACCGTGGATGACAAGATTGTCGGCGTTATCGCGATTTTCTCAACGCTTTCGCAAAAGAAACGTTTTTCGACGATCGACTTTGAATTGTTCAAGCTCCTAGGGCAGCATGCTGCTGCGGCTCTCGTGAGTGCCAGCCTCTTTGTGCAGGCAGAGCGCCGGTTGCCGGGGCTCGAAGCGTTTATGGATCTCAGTGTCTGAGCATTAAAATGGCTGAATACTCCTGTCTGATTGTTGAAGATTCTCCGATGATGCGGCAGCTGTTGGTGTTCGCATTGGCGCGGGTCAAGAACCTAAGAGTCACTGAGGCGGATGATGGCGTGGATGGGCTTAGGAAGCTTGCCGCGGCCCGTTTCGATATCATCGTAACGGACATCAACATGCCGATCATGGACGGGCTAAAGCTCGTGAAGCGTGTCCGAACGGATCCCGTGCACAAAGACACGCCGATCATCGTGATCACCACGGAGGGTTCCCAAGAAGATCGCCAGCGAGCGTTACAGCTCGGTGCGAACGCCTACATCACCAAGCCGATACAGGCGCCTCAGGTGATAGCCACGGTCAAGGAACTGCTCAAGATCGAGTAGATCGGGAGGTGAGCGCGGTGGACGAACTTGCTGCGACTCTCTTGATAAAAATCTGCGGCGTTACCACGCTGGAAGATGCACGGCTCGCGCTAGCGCTCGGGGCTAATGCCGTCGGCATCAACCTGATCCCTTCCTCGAAGCGTGCTGTTCCGCTTGAAGAAGGGTTGAGGATCTCCCAAGCCCTGGATCGACCGGAGTCCGTCGTATTCGTCGTGGCCGATCTTCCGGAGTCAGAGCTTCGAATTTTAAGGAATCGAGTGGGGAATGCCTGGCTGCAGCTGCACGGCTTCGAGGCTCAACCCGCGTTGCAAGGTGTGTTGCCGAGAGCTTACAAGGCTGTGCCTATCGGCTCCGCCGCCGATGCAGCCTCAGCCGCGTTGTGGCCTGGCGAACGGCTTTTGGTGGATGCCAAGGTGGGGGTCGCGTTTGGCGGCACCGGCGCGGTCTTTGATTGGAGCCTGGTGACGGCGCTTGCGTCGAAGCGGCGGCTTATCCTCGCGGGAGGGTTACACGCCGAGAACGTGGCTCAAGCGATTGACACCGTGCGACCCTTTGGAGTGGATGTGGCCAGTGGCGTCGAAGTGAACGGCCAGCCGCGTACGAAAGATCCGGCTCGAATCGAGAGGTTCATCCAAACCGCGCGCCAAGCGGCTAGCCTCCCGCCCATTCTCTGATAAAAACGCGATCATTTCTCAAGTCCTCCTTTTGGCCCTATTGATTCTCGTACTCGTCGTGGCGTTGCGCCCGCGTCGTCGGGTCCGAAAGCCAGCTTCTTCCTCGGCGTCTCCGCAGGCGGCCATCCGCATGACACGTCCCGAAGCCCTTTCAGTACTCGGGCTGAAGGATGGAGCGAACCGAGAAGAAGTCATGATCGCTTACAAGCGACTGATGCTGAAAGTGCACCCGGATCGCGGTGGGTCCGAATACCTAGCGGCCAAGCTGAACCAAGCAAGAGAGCTGCTTCTGAAGTGAGGCAGGCTGGGGAATTGTCTGTCCGAGCGAAGCTTGCGTTTTTGACGTTGGATGACTAGAAAAAACCGCTGAGGAGGCGCCAGGCCGTCAGAGGCGTGGCTGATCGAGATGGAGCAAGTTGACTTGAATCCGGGGGCGTTGCTTGAGCTTGCCCGCTACAAGATGCCGTTCGGGCGATTCGCCGGAAGATATTTGAAGGATATTCCGGAGGAGTATCTTTTTTGGTTGTTGCGCCGCGAAGCGCTCTCGAAGCAGCTTTTGGAAAACGTGCGTTCAATGTTAGCGATCAAAGAAAATGGATTTGAGCGCTTGTTGGATCCGTTGTGCTCAAGGGATGGGGCGCTTGTCCAAGGCCGCCCAACAGCCGGATTCCGAAGCCCGGAGTAGGCCCCCTCAACAGTTTTGGGTTGAATCGTGCGTTACCTTCAAGCATACTGAACGCATGAGCAGTCAAAACGAAGAAGCCATGAGCCCGGTGAATTATGACGATGAGCCGATAGTTGAGCTCCCGCTCGGCGAGCTGTTGTATCGGCTCGATCCCGCGCTCGGCGGGAGCACGCTGGGGCTTTCGCTGCGCGGCCCAGGTAGCTGGCAGTGGCAATACCTCGCGGAAGTGAAGTGGGATGGCTCCACGCTCCGGTCAAAGGTAGTCGAGCGGCCGTTGCTTGAGCAGCTTGGCAGGGCGTTGTCAGCAGCAGCGGTCCAGGGCGCTTAGGTTTCAGCGCTTTCAAGTAACTGGGGGAGCGAGCTCCACAACAAATTGCTCCACGTGCACACCGGTGGCGGTGCTGTGGATAATCGTGGCGTCAGCATAGCCGCCCCCAGGAGCCTCACCCACCGAACCCACGTTAACGATTCGAACGTCTTCCACGCTGCGGTCAAACGGAACGTGGCTGCCACCACAGACAACCAAATCTCCTGGCTGATCGCCGAGCGCGGCTAGAAGCTCATCGTCGGTCATGTCCGGTGAAAGGGATTCGGTGGGATCCGTTGGGCAGCCGTGAACGAGAATGAGCGTGTGGCCGCTTTCGAGCGGCAACTGAGCGATCGGCGGCAGCAAGCGCAGCCTCGTGACGATGATTTCGCCAAGTTCGCTGTGCACTTGGCGGAGGCGTTCGAGGCGTAGGCGGCCATTGTCGTCGCTCGCGCTGAGGTTGTTAGGGTCCAGCAGGGCCACAGCTTGGTCGGTGAGCCCTTGGACACACACGGCGCGGTGGCTCACCAGCAGCTTCCACACGTCGAGCGGGCGGGGCCCCGGAAAACAAAGATCGCCACACACGAGCAGCTGGTCGAAGCCGCGCGCACTCGCCTCGGCCAGCACGGCTTCGAACGCGTCAGCGTAGCCGTGAATATCTGAGACGCACAGGAATCGCATGGTGTTGGGCGCCGCTTATGGCTGAATAGCTGGGTAACCACAAGCAGCTGGCGTCAGGCTGGTCGGTGAGCCAACGCGCAACTAGCACCTCAGTTCAGCGGGAACCGACCTTGTCACCTGGAGGGTCGCGCCCTACACCCACCGGGATGCGTTGGACCATCCCAGCTACCCTAGCGGCAATCGTGGCGCTCGGGTCGTTGGCCTTCGCCCTTCGCTCCGAGTCACCGGCAAAGTCCAAAACAGCTTCGGGTGCAGCCCCAAGGAGCGGGCCTCTTTCGGTGACGACTCACAGCGTGAAGCTCGCGCCTTTCGCGGTGGAGCTGCCAGCCACCGGAACGCTTTTGGCGAGAGAGTCCGTCGAGTTAGTGAGTGAGCTCAACCGCCGCTTGGTGCGCGTGCCGGTGGAAGAGGGACAGCCGGTGAAGAAGGGTGAGCTCTTGTTTGAGCTGGACTCCGCCGATCTTGTGGCCCAGATAGCCAAGCTGGATGTGCAGATCCAGTTGAATCGAGCGACCCTCGCGAGAAGCGAGAAGCTGGTAGCGGAGGGTGTTTCGGCAACCAGCGAGCTTGAGCTCGCCCAGGCCAACCTCGACAGTTTAGTGGCCGAGCGGCGGGTGCTGGGGGTCACGCTTTCTAAGACTCAGATTCGCGCTCCTTTCGCTGGAGTTCTTGGGCTGCGCCACGTGAGCCTGGGAGCCTGGGTTTCGCCGAGCACGCGCTTGGCGACCCTGCAGGATATCTCTTCCTTGAAGCTCGATTTTACAGTGCCGGAGCGCTATGCGGGCCTGCTCGCTGTGGGCGCAGCGTTTACGTTCAAGGTTGCGGGGCAGGGCCAGCCCTTCAGCGCCAAGGTGTCGGCGCTCGATCCGGTGGTGGACACGAAGACGCGCAGCATCCTCGTTCGCGGAGTGGTGGCGGGCCAACACGGGCTCTTTGCCGGAGCTTTTGCCAACGTAGAGCTGCCGATCCGGGTGGAGCAGGCGCTCTTCGTGCCTGCGATGGCCGTGATCCCTGGCGCTCTCGGCAGGCAGGTGTTCGTTGTTGAAGGCACCCAGGCGAAGGCGCGATCGATCGAGATTGGGGAGCGAACCGCCGATCAAGTTCAAGTGCTTTCAGGCTTGGCGGTGGGAGATCGCGTGATTGTGAGTCAGCTATTGCGCTTGCAAAATGGGAGTCAAGTGCGCGTGAGCGAAGGGAAGTAGCCCGCGATGACGCTCGCGGAGCTGAGCATTCGACGGCCTGTGCTGGCGATCGTGATGACGGTCGCGATTGTGGTGTTCGGACTTGTCGGATTTTCTTTCTTGGGCGTGCGTGAGTATCCCGCAGTGGATCCTCCGGTCGTGACCGTGACCACGAACTATCCGGGAGCGAGCCCGGAGGTGATCTCCTCCCAGATCACCGAGCCCATCGAACAGAGCATCAGCGGGGTGGCTGGGATCCGCGTGATTTCCAGTACTTCGCGCGACGGACAAAGCTCTATTCGGGTTGAATTTGATTTGGGTGTGCCCATGGACGCCGCGGCCAACGATGTGCGCGATAAAGTCAGCGTTGCGCGGCGGCAGCTGCCAGCGGACGCCGATCCCTCCACCGTCGAGAAGGCCGATGCGGACTCTTCGCCCATCATTTTTCTGACACTGAAAAGCGCCACGAAGAGCATCTACGATGTCGCGTACGCCGCCGACACGATCGTCAAGGAGCGGGTTCAGACGATTCCCGGGGTGGCGACAGTGCGCATCTTTGGCGACAAGCGCTATGCGATGCGGCTTCTCTTGGACGCCGACAAAATGGCCGCCCATCGCATCACGCCGAGCGATATCGAGGGCGCTCTTCAGCGCGAAAACGTTGATCGGCCAGCGGGGCGCTTGGAGGGTACGACGACCGAGCTAGGCCTCCGCTCGCTCGCGCGACTCGTCACCCCGGACGACTTCAACCGGTTGACGCTCCGCGCGGAAAACGGACAGGTCGTGCGTTTTTCGGATGTGGGCCGGGCGGAGCTCAGCGCGGAGAACCTACGCGCGGGTGTGCGAAATCTCGGCGTGCCAATGATTGGCGTTGCGATTATTCCTCAACCGAATACCAACGCGATAGCCATTGCCGACGAATTCTACAAGCGGCTGGTAGAGGTCAAGAGCGCGCTTCCACCCGACATCCATGCTGATATCGGTTACGATTTCACCACCTACGTTCGGAAGTCGGTGACCGAGGTTGAAGAGACATTGCTCATCGCGTTTTTGCTGGTGGCGTTCATCATCTTTGCTTTCCTTCGGGATTGGCGGGCGACGCTGATCCCGGTCGTCGCCATCCCCGTCAGCATCGTTTCGGCATTTTTTATCATGTATTTGGCGGGGTTCTCGATCAACGTGCTGACACTGGTGGGCTTGGTGTTGGCTATCGGGCTGGTTTGCGACGATGCGATCGTGGTTTTGGAGAATATCTACTCTAAGATCGAACGTGGACGCACGCCGCTTGAGGCATCGATCGAAGGCTCGCGAGAGATCTTTTTTGCCGTTGTCTCGACGACGATCACGCTAGGCGCAGTTTTTCTGCCTATCATTTTTCTTGAGGGGTTAACCGGTCGTCTGTTTCGTGAGTTTGGTGCTGTGGTAGCGGGCTCTGTCCTGGTGAGTGCGTTCGTCGCCCTCACGCTCTCGCCCATGATGTGTCGCTTCGTGCTGAAGAAGCGGGCGGATCCGGGCTGGCTGCACAGGACTACCGAGCCATTTTTTCAAGGCCTCACGCGTGGTTATCGAAGCTCGCTCTCGGCCTTCATGCAGGTGCGCTGGCTCTCCCTTCCGATCCTGATCGCCCTCGGAGCCTACACCGCGTGGGCTTTCCAAGGCCTCGGCCGAGAGCTGGCTCCGCTCGAAGATCGTTCGAATATTCGCGTGAACGTACGCGCTCCCGAAACGGCCAACTTCGAATACACCGAACGTGCACTCGACGAAGTGGCCCAGTGGGTGAACGACAACGTCCCCGAAGTCAGTCGCACTTTCAGCATCGCGGCTCAAGGCGGTACGGTGAATACCGGTGTACAGAATGTGTATCTGAAAGAATCGACCGAGCGCGTTCGCACGCAGCAACAAATCTTCGAGCAACTCTCCAAGGGCCTGAGTGGGTTCTCCAGCCTCCGGGTTTTTCCATCACAGCCGCCCACGATTGGTGAGCGGTTCGGTGGCCAGCCGCTGCAATACGTGATTCAGGCGCCATCGTACGAGGAAATGGTGAAGGTGCTGCCGAAGTTTCTCGAAGCCGCGCAAAAGCGCAAGGAGCTGCGCTTTTTGGATACCGATCTGAAAGTGAATCGGGAAGAGGTGAGCGTTAGCATTGATCGCGACCGTGCGGCTCTGCTTGGTGTTTCTGCGTTGGATGTGGCCCGCACGCTCGAGCTCGCCTTCGGCGACAGGCGCCTTGGCTACTTCGTGATGAATGGCAAGCAGTACCAAGTAATCGGCCAACTAGAGCGCAGCTTTCGCAGTGAGCCTGGTGACCTCAAGCGTATTTTTGTGCGAGGTCGAGCGGATGAGATGCTCTCCTTGGACAGCTTGGTCACGCTAGAAACGCGGACTGTTCCCGCGGCCATCTATCGCTTCAATCGCTACGTTTCCGCGACCGTTTCAGGCGGCCTCGCAGAGGGCTACACGCTCGGCGATGGTATTCGCGTGCTCGACGAAGTTTCCTCGGAGGTTCTCCCTCCGGCCTTCAACACGACCTTGGCTGGGCAAGCGCGCGAGTTCAAGGACAGCTCTTCAAGCCTGCTGTTCGCCTTTGCCCTAGGCCTTCTGATTGTGTACTTGGTCTTGGCTGCGCAATTTGAAAGCTTTCGTGATCCCTTGATTGTCTTGTTGAGTGTGCCGTTAGCATTGAGCGGCGCGGTGTTTGCGCTAGAGCTCACGGGTTCCACCTTGAACATCTTCAGCCAAATTGGGCTCATCATGTTGGTGGGGCTCGTGACCAAGAACGGGATTTTGATTGTAGAGTTTGCCAATCAGCGGAGGGATGCCGGGTTGGATAGGGTAGAGGCGGTCATGGATTCGGCGAAGGAACGCTTCCGCCCCATTTTGATGACGAGCCTGGCAACGATCTTGGGAGTCTTGCCCATTGCGTTGTCTCTTGGAAGTTCCGCGGGCAGCCGCCAATCCCTAGGAATCGCAGTCGTGGGAGGCCTGATAGGAGCCACGCTCCTGTCGCTCTTCTTAGTGCCGGCTTTGTATGCGCTGCTGTCGCCAATTCATCGGAGAGCAGAATGACGGGTTTTTCGGTCTTGACCCAGGCGATCGGCCCGAATTCTTCGCGGTAGTACGGGCGGTCACCGGCGAGAGATGCCACCACCGCGCTAGGGGCCCTTGGGCACGCAGTAGCCCCCCGGGCAAGACCCCAACCGCTGTCGTCGCTGGCGTAGCGTTTCGTCTCGCTCGTGACTATTCTGCGTGTGCACTCCGCGCGTCTTCGCGAAGGCGCCTCACCAATTGTAGATCAATTCTAGCGCTGGCACGGTCGATGCTTACGTCGCCCAGCATGAGTAAGCTATTGCGAGGACTGGCTGCGGGTTGGGGAGCTAAGAAGCTCGGCGGCGGCTGCCTCACCACTATTCTCGTTTTCGCGGTGCTGTGGTACCTCCTCGGCAATTTCGACATCTTCCGCTAACCGAATACGTGCCGCTCGACGGCGAGTCGTCGACAAGAAAACGAGCTCCTGTATTTGGATCTGGGCGTGAGCTAGCCTGTCGCTCCCATATGACGATCCTGGTACGCACACTTTTCGTTGCCTTGCCTTTGATAGGGGTTTGCGCTTGTCAGTCCGCCGGGTCGGCAACGCGCGCGGAGCCGCTCCATCATGTGCGCTCAGCACCGCTTCAGAATTCGCCGGGTGCAAAGCAGGCGAGCCCTCCAAAGCCGGAGAAACCCGCCGCGAGTCTGGGGGCCGCAGCACCAGGTTTCGATCTCCCGGATGTCGATGGCAAGTTGGTGAGCCTCGCCCAATACAAAGGCAAAACCATCGTGCTCGAATGGTTCAATCCAGAGTGCCCGTTCGTAAGGAATTCCCACATTAAGGGGTCGCTGGTGAACACCGCGGAAAAGCATAGCCAAGCCGGCGTTGTTTGGTTGGCCGTCAATTCCAGCGCTGCGGGGCGGCAGGGGCACGGTGTGGAGCAGAACCGCGCAGCGAGAGGGACCTACAAGCTCAGCCATCCGATCCTGTTGGACGAGGATGGGCGCGTCGGCCGGCTCTATGGGGCAACGCGCACGCCGCACATGTTCGTGATTGCGCCGACGGGGGAGCTTGTCTATCGCGGTGCCATCGATAACTCACCGGATGGCGAAGGGGAGTCGGCCGAGGGTGGCAAGCTAGTGAACTACGTGGAAGAAGCGCTGGCTGCGCTCAAAGCAGAGAAAAAGCCCGAGGTAGCAGAAACAGAGGCCTACGGTTGCGGAGTGAAGTACGCAAACTAGCCGCAGACTTTCAGGTGACGCGCTTGGGGATGTCGTCAGCACGCTGGCTTGCGCGAAATTCTATGATCCTGAATTCGGCAAGGCCGTGCTGGTGAAAGGGATCTTCTTCAACGATAGTCTGAATCTGCTGGCGGCTTTCTCCCAGCGCCAGGATCACGCCGCCGTCTCTCGGTATCTTTCGCCCGGAAACAAGGAACGCACCGGAGGCGTAGTGCTTCTTCAGAAAAGCCACATGCGCGGGCATATGTGCGTCAATTTCCGAAAGTTCCGCTGTATAAATGAGCTCGATGACAAACATGAAAGCTCACCTTAGTGACCAAGCGGGCGATGGAGGGAAGAAACCGTCGCTAGCGCTTCCCCTCATCTTCACCGAGGCCGCCTCCCATGACACCCGCGAGAGACGTACAGGAGGGGCAAGCTGAGGCGCCTAGCCGAAGCGGGGGAGGGCACCTCAACTGAGGTTGATCGGATTGTTGCAGTAGTTCATGCAGGCTAGTCCGCCAGACCTGCCCCGGGGAAATCGCCAACGCTCTGCCACGGCACGAGGGTGACCGATCCCTGTTTGCGGGTTTCGTTGCCCGTGTAGACCAAGCAGGTGTCGGTTTTTACGCTGTCATTGGCGCGGCCGCAAAGGCAGGCGACTCCAATGTGACGTAGCGGTGGCCTGGGAACAGGCTGCGGCACAAGGTGGTCTTGCTCGCTTGACGAGGTCCCGTGACAGCACGACGGGGAACTGCTGCGCTTTCTTCGCCACGACGCGCGCAAGTCTTCTTTCAATCATTTCAATATCTTCACGAGAATTCAGGCTAAATCAGTCCAATCTCCGGTTAGCCCAAAACGGTCACCGCTCCCCTACGACATTCTCGGACAAACCCGGAATGAAGGCGTTCTCAAAGTCGAACGCAAGATAGTAAGCATGCTTACTTTCCTCCTAGGAACAAAAAGGGCGGCTGTCACGCTTCGCGGCAGCGGGGTGGGCATCAACACGAATCACTTACCGAGCCAACCGAAGGCTTACCGCCGGATCACGGGTTAGGCCGGTCAGTGCGCCAACCCAGCCAGCGCCTCAGGGCGTGACGTACCCGGCGGTGACGTCGATCAGGTCGGGACCACCTTCGACGACCGCTTGGAAATCAACGCCATTTTCGGAGCGCTCTACCTTCCCGTTGTTGGTGCGGAGGGTGACGCCTTCAAGCGTGACTTGGCTGCGCGCTGAGAAACGCCCGGTACAATCTTTGGTCTCGCTGAATTGACCGCCACAGTAGGCGATATCACCGGTTTGGTGGCCGCCGCTTTCCTTGGTCCAATTCATGCCGTCCGTGGAGCGCCACCAGTTCCCAGCATCAGTGGCCGTCATGCAGACTCCGCCTCCGAGAGCCAAGCCGCGGCTTGCCTCGGTCATGAGATCTCCGCCTACCTTCCAATCATGGCCATCGAAGGAGTATGCCGAGTACCCGTAACCGCCAGTGGCCACAAACCGATTCGCAGTAAAAACAATGCCTTGCAGCCATTGTTGCTGAGGGTTGATCTCTCTTTGCCAGGTGATTCCATCCTTCGAGCTATGGATTTGGTAACCCAGCGCAACAAACAGGCCTTTAGCGAATCCAACGCCACGTAGCAAGAATTCGTCATCGCCGCCTCCGCCTAACGTCTGATCGTTCTGCCAGCTCTTTCCGAGGTCCACCGAGCGGATCCTACGCCCCGCGTATCCCACGGCTACCCAGGTTAACTCGCCGCTCGGAGGTAACGGAGAAGCTCCTCCTGCGTTACTGTTCAGCGAACCACCGCTCCCGCCGGTACCGCCAACGCTCACCGTGTTCAGCGAACCGCCAAGCGTGTTGGTGCTGCCGCCAAGCGTGTTGGTGCTGCCGCCAAGCGTGTTGGTGCTGCCGCCAAGGCCAAAAAGGTCTGGACTCCCGCCGCTAACCTTGCCGAGGATTGGGGCTCCGGCGCCCCCTGAGCCAAGAGCGGGTACGGCCAAAGCTCCACCCGTCGCTGCACGCGCTCCGCCTGCACCCCCGAGCATCATTTGCCGGGGGGTACGCTCCGGAGACTGCGAGGAGCAACCCGCAATCATGAGCAAGGGCAAGTGCCAAAGTAAACGAGATCTCGAGCGTTGGCTGGCGCGTTGTAGGTCAAGCTGGTGCATGGGCAGCGGGAATTCGCGATTAGACAGACAAGCCCGCAAGGGGGCCCTTATTGAGATCGGTGCCACCAAAACCAAAGCTGGTGTCTGTCCCGCCAAAGAGATTCAGCAAGGTCACGAACAGATCATTAGTGGTGCGCCCTTGGCCTGAAAAACTCAGGTGTTGGCCCGTCTTCAAGCGCCCACCGAGACCACCCGCGAGCACCACAGGGATTTTAGAGGTGTCGTGTGAGCCGCCCTCACCAAACTCGCTCATCCAAACTACCAGCGTGTTATCGAGCAATGTTTGACCATCACCATCATCGATGGAAGCAAGCTCATCCAGCAGGAGCGCTACCTGATCCGAGTAGTACTTCATGCCTGCGAACACCATGTCATCTCGCCCTGGCAAGACTCCGCCATCTCGATGGATCATGGCGTGCCAATTGGAGTAGCTGCCTGGGATCCCAGCACCCAGCCATGGGAAAGTGGGACCATTGTAGTCGGTGAACTGAATACTGGCGACGCGCGTCACGTCGCAGGCGAGCGCCATCGCGGCGTTCTTGATTTGCGCCTTTGCCATGAGGGGTTCGTTCTGCTCATTGCAGACTGGCATTCCATTGGCGAACCCAAGATCAGGGCTCGCGCAGCTGGCTCCAGGTTGTGGGGGCTGAGCGACGCTGCCGGCGAGGCGTTCCAGCTCACGAATCTTTTGGGCATGCAAAGTCAGCCGATCTCGATCTTCTTGACCGACACGTTGAATGAGCGCGTCAAAATCGGAAGCAACTCCATCCAAGATACTGGCGCGTCCTTTGATCAGACGATCCCGGAGCGTGAGTGCCGGTGGCGCAGGTGCGCCAGGGCTCGTTGGGAGCGAAGAAAACAGATTCGTGAAGGCTTCGAACGGATCGGAGTAACCGCTGATCGGATCGTCCTTGCCGCCGTATAACAACTGGTATTCGCCCACACCTGAACACGAAACTTGGAGCGCAATCGATTTCAGGCGGGCCATACCCTGGATGCGGCCTGCGATCACCTGATCGAAAGAGGGCCCGTTGGCGTCACCGTTGTCGCCTCCACCCGATGCGGCGTTTGAGTACGTTTGCGCGGTGAGGATAGATCGCCCGGCCTTGTTGTGACCATTGCCGCCCATGATCTCAGCCACTTTGTTGTCGAGCCCCGAAATCACGTTGAGCTGGGCTTGATGCTTGGCGAGCGGCAGAAGCAGCGGAGAAAGCTGAAAGCCGGTTCCGACGCTGTCGGGGAGCCAACGATCGAGCATCGTGCCTTCCCCATGGAAAACAACTAGCAGCCGTTGCGGATGCGAACTCACCGCGGCGCGTGAAAGCTTCGCCGTGGCCTCGAGAAACGGCAAGCCGATGGCTAGACCACCGCTGCCGAGCAGTAATTTACGGCGATTGAAGGCACCGTTCATGGCGCACCTCCTTGGCTGGCAAGGCTGCGTGAACCAAAGGCGGGACTAGTAACAGCAGCGAGCATGAGGTCCTTGATGGAGCCACCCGGAAGATTGAGTGGCTGTTTGAGTGCTTCGAGCGTACAGCTGTCCTCAGCAGATTCACGGCGGCTGAACGTGAAGCGAAACCACTGTTTAGCGACACATTCGCGAACTGTGGGATTCGTTGCCAGTGTCGCCCCTAGCTCTGCCACCCCATTGAACATCGTTCCGTCCGGCAGCACGCCCTGGCTATCGACCGGACGTCCCTGTTTGTCGAGCGTGCGATGCTGGCCGATGGCGTCGAAGTCTTCCAGACCAAGACCTACGTTGTCGATCAGGTTGTGGCACCCCGCGCAGGTGGCGTTGGCGCGAATGCCGAGCGAGCGCTCCCGGGCCGTGGCATCTGCAGGCAGCATTGGCGCCAGGCTCACAGCCCCGGCTGGTGGACTTGGGAGATCGGTGCAGAGCAGTTTGGCAAGCCCAAATTTGCCACGAAATATGATGCTCGTGTCCTTCTCGTGCGAGAGGCCCCCGAGTAGGGCAGGTAGGGCCAAGAGGCCGCCGGCGTGGTCGCGTGAAAGCGTGGCGGTGGAGAAGGCATCCGTCCCAGGTGTGCCAGGCGCCGTCAGCCCGTAGAACTTGGCAAGACTAGCATTCACCGGAAACGCGCTATCGGTGAACAGAAGCTCCAAAGAGCCGCCGGGCTTGAAGGTGTTATCCAACACAAAGCGGTCGAATTGTTGTTGAATAGAAGTTGCCAGGGCATCGGTGAAATCTGGAAATGCGGCGGCGCGTTCTGCGGGTGTAAAGGTGTGGAAGTGGGTCCACTCTCGAAAGAAACGTACGCTGGCTTGTTCTGCACGCGGTGAAGCGAGCAGGCGTTGAGCTTGAGTTTTCAACTCGGCCGCAGTTGTTAGCTTGCCCTGCTCTGCGGCCTGCAACAGTTCGTCGTCAGGCAGTGTTTCCCAGAGCAAAAATGCAAGACGCGTGGCCTGCTCAAAGGGAGTGAGCGTGATAGCTCTACTCGGGGCGTCACTCGGGCCTATTTCCACCAGATAGAGGAACTGGGGTAGCTGCAAAAGCGCGACAGTTGCGGCTGCGATCCCCACGTCAAAACCGTCGCCCTTGAACTTGTCAAACACAACTCGGAGCGCTGTATGTTCTGCCGTTGTTGGGGGGCGCCGAAACGCCCTTCGCGCGTATTGGTCGAAGAACTGATCGGCGCAGGCGGCGTCGGGTGCTGTCACGGAGCAAGGCAAGAGCTCGGGGAGCTTGGCGGCGACGTCCACCGCGGTGTCTTCAGCAGCGTGCAGAATTTGCTCAGCGACAACTTGGGAAACAGCGTTGGATTCGGGATCGGTACTAAACCCACTTATGGTGACGCCGCCGGTCACGACAGGAAACTGGGGGCTGGCTGTGATTTTTCCGTGAAAGAGGTCGCTGACGGCATTGGCGTATTGAGCTGAGGTGATGCGACGCAAGGGAACTTTGGGTGGCAATGGAACGCCGCTACAGGTTCCCGGCGAAACTGGGCCGCCAGGGACCTGGACCGGGGGGACCATCGAGCCAACGCTTGGTGTTGTGGCGGAACCCACAGGGCTCGGCAGACTGCTGGCGGCTGGAACGCTGCCGGGGCTCACCGAATCCGGGATCTTGGCTGTACATGCAAAAGCGCCGAGGCAGAGGCTGGTAGCGAGGCACTGTTCGAGGCTTTTTCGCTGAAATCGAAGCTGTCGCATTCGGGGAGCAGAGTGGTCTGAGCCCCGAGACTGGGGTCAAAATTCCCAGATACGGATAGCTGGGCCGCAATTTTCCAATCGATCGGTATTCGCGACATTTCAGTATTCGCGACAATCGTTCGCATCGGGGGTGTCCCCAAAACGGTACGGGCGTGTCTGTTTGATCCAGAGGTCTCGATTGGGTCCCACCAATTTAAACTCCATCTCCATCGCGAATCGACGGTCCTCTTCCCTTGGATCCAAGAGCGGACGAAAATGGGTTGAGAAGGCACTGATGAAGCACGCGATTCGCTCTACTTCTACAGTGCTCAAGACATAGTTTGGCGTGAGGCTGCTCTTGCCGAGGGAGTGGATGGGCTCGCTAGAGTAGCCAGCCGGAGTGAACAACAATTCTTCGGTGGAGACACCAGGCGCAGGGTTGGTGACGCTGGCTTCGCCAATTTGGGCGTTGATGTACTGAGTGCCTGAAACGGCGGGGTTCAGCACGCTGCGACTCACCGCCACGCCATTGGCGGCTTCACTCAAGAAACCCTCATGCACCAAGATCCCCATCGCCGCTTGATGTTCGACGATTCCGGCGAGCGAACGTTCATCGAACGCTCGGTCACGATATAAGCTGGCCCAAACCGTGCGTATGGCCAGCGTCACACTGCGTTCCGGATCTCCGAATTCGGCACTTGTTGAAGTGTGGAGCCCTGCCCCGCTGAAGCCTGTGAGATCTTCCGCGTTGCTGCTGCTGCGAAACCGAACACGCGCATTGCCCCACCGCGCGTAGACCTCGCGCCCCACCTCGTCGAGCAGCGCTGCATCCACCGGGTGGTCCAGGATGGCCTGGCGTATGCCTGCGAGCGCAGCCCAGCGCGCGGTTGGATCCGCGAGTGTAGCCGGGGCGGTCAGTAGTGCGTTGAGGAGCGCTTCTGCTCCAGAATACCGAAAATGGTCGAGGTAGTAGCTCACCGGTATCGCAAACGGCGTTTGCGGTGTGCGCAGAGGAGCGCCACAGTTCGTAACTCGGAGGCTTGAGAGTTCGGCAAGTTGCGCGGCCTTGGCTCCCACATAGGGCAGGGAGGCGAGGCCGAGGCCTTCAAGTGGCACGATGCCACGCACCGAAGCATCCAACGCAGGAGTGATGACGGGCCGATTATGGCGCCACTTTTCCCAATGCGCTTCGGCTTCTTCGGCCGTTGCTGCCGTTAATGAAAAGCCGCCAGCTCCCACCTCAAAGCGCACGAGTTTGCCAAGCCAAGGAGTAATACGAGGGTCGTTTCGCGCATCGATCAAGGCCAGGTTGGGCGTGCCTCGAGCCTGGCTGAGTATATTGACGTGAGCCAGGGGCGTCTGAAAGGCCTCGGTGATCAACCCACCCACCAGTCCGACGTCGTTCGGAACATCATCGGTGATCACGATCTGTTCCGGCCCGAGCACCGTGCTCAAGAGTTCGGTATGGGGGACGTAGACAAGCTCACCAAAACCAATGCCATTGTTCAAGGCTTGCAACGTGACGCCACGAAATGGCGCATTTTTGCCAACGATCGGCGCGCGTCCCTCCACCTCCTTCAAGCGCGCCTCTTGGCCCGAATCTTGGGGATGCAGGGACCAGCGCGCGGGCTCTTCAAGGCGTGGCAGGAGTTGCCAATAGGCGTCCAGCATCTGCGCACCGCTGATGGTATCGCCAAAGGTGAAATCCACGGCGTTGATCTGCGTGCTCGGGAAGGAGTCCAGAGTGCCCATCAGGTAGTTCCGCCCCTCAACCTGGAAGTAATTCTTCACGCTGAAGTCGTACCAAGCCTGATTGAAGGCTTGCCGTTCGGAATCTTTGCAGCGATCGAGGTGTGGCGCACCTTCAATCAATTCGCGAACGAAGGTGTAGTGGAGATCCCAAGCAGCAGCTCCCAAGAAATGCACGAGCCCGGGCGATTTGCGCTCCACCACGAACTTGACGCTATCGATCCCCACGTCATCGCTCCCCGAAGCCAAGGTTCGAAAATCGTTCGGGGTCCAAAAATTCCGAAGGCGCCCGGGAAGCGGCCGACTGGGAAGCGGGTTGCACTCAGTATTCGGCTTGCCCGGCGTGCTCACTTGGCACAGGCGCAAGCGTCGCGTGGTTTCATCACGGGCTAACACTGCTCCGGTTGGCCAGGCCATGAAATCCTGGCGCCAGACCGCCGTATTGCCCTTGCTGCGATCGAAGAGCGTCAGCACACCTTCGAACTCGGGGTCATTCTCTACCGGGGCGTTGGCGGTTATGGCCAGTGGCACCAGAAGCCGTGAGTGCGGCGCCACTGAGATTTGCCCATTCCACACCTCGACGCCGTCCAGCGCAGTAGGCCAGGGCTGCCCGGGCTTTTGTGCGGCGACCCTCAATGAGAACCTGCCACTTGGCAGCGTCTCCTCGGAAGTGGAAACAAGCTCGATAAATTCGGCAGGGCGGAGCGCGAGCTCAGTGATCTCCAAGTAGGGCGTGGGTTCCGGGAAAACAGCAGGGACGTCGAAGGGCGTGAAAGTCACTTCGTCGTTGAGGTCGGGGCGCCTCGGTGGTGCACACGCGAGCCCGTTTGGCTTCAACGGTGAAGCGTAGCGGCAGATCTGAAAATCGCCGGTATCGTTCGGAAAACGTGCCCACACTTCGTTCTCGGCTAACAGCGGAACAGTCACCTGCGATTGGACGGCGGCTTGTCGGTCGCGGATCGCGAGCACCTCGCCCCCCGAGCTCACTCGGAATGGCAAATGCAACCGGCCTTGCTCTGGCGAACCGTCCGCCCAAACCAGCACGCGTTCGCCGGGTGCCAAGTCCTGACTCGGCAGGCGGTTCAACGTTTTGCCTCGTTCGCCGATCTCAAAGTTCGCGAGGTTGAGTGGCTTATCTGAAGTATTGATAAGCTCGACAAAATCATCGGTCTCGCCGCGCTCGTCCACCCAGGCGCCAGCATTGTTCGAACAGACCTCCGTGATGGTGAGATCCGTCGGGCCCGTGGTTATCCCGCCACAGCTGACCAGCCCAGCGCAGCAGCACGACAGCAGGGCCGCTATTTCACCGAAGTGTGCCAAGTTGTGCCGAATGAAGCCCCGTCGGTTCGCACTTCTCGGCTGGGATTTACCTAACATGATGTCACCGAGCCTACGATAGCAAGACATATGCCGAGCGGGGCCAGTATGCTGCGGTCCGGAGAGAAGCCATGGAATATCGCTCGCTCGGTCGAACAGGGGTCCAAGTCAGTCCACTCACTCTAGGCTGCATGATGTTTGGCGGCCGAACAGACCTTGCCGATTCTTGCACGATCATTGACCGCGCCCTGGACGCCGGCTTGAACTTTCTCGATACGGCCGATGCCTATTCGCGCGGCGAGAGCGAAAAAGTGACGGGCATTGCCCTGAAGCGCAACGGCAAGCGCGGGCGCACGATCCTGGCGACGAAGGTTCATTTTGGCATGGCGGATGATGACCCGAACGCCAGCGGCAACAGCCGCCGCCACATCATTGAATCCTGCGAGCAGAGCCTGATACGGCTCCAAACCGACACCATCGATCTCTATCAAATCCATCGTCCACAAGCGTCGATCCCAATCGACGAAACGCTGCGAGCGTTGGATGATCTGATCCGTGCCGGGAAGGTACGCTACGTCGGGACCAGCACCTTCGCAGCCTGGCAGTGTGTGGAGTCGCTTTGGGTATCTAAGGAATATGGGCTCAATCGCTTTGTTTGCGAGCAACCTCCGTACAATTTGCTCGACCGGCGTATTGAACGCGAGCTGTTGCCCATGGCACGCACCTTCGGCTACGGCATCATTCCGTGGAGTCCGCTGGCGGGCGGCCTACTCACTGGTAAATATTCGCGCGGCAATCCCCCGCCATCAGATTCTCGCTACGCGGAGGTCGAGAAATTGCCACATCTGCAGGCACGTTACGTGGCAGAGCTGTTTTCCGTGGTCGAGCAATTGGGAGCCATCGCGCGCCGCAAAGAGTGTTCGATCTCCGCGCTGGCTCTGGCTTGGGTCATGGCGCAGCCCGGGGTAAGTAGCCCGATTATCGGGCCACGCACGTTGGCGCAGCTCGAGGACAATCTTGCCGCGCTCAAGGTCACAGTTTCAGCTGAAGACTGCGCGGAGATCGACGCGATCGTGGAACCAGGCTCCATGGTTTCACCGTTTTATCGCGCAGATTTTGGGCCGCATCCGTTCAGGGTTTGAGCGCCTTAGACGAAGCCTGAGCGGGCACGGAGAGGGCGCTGCGTCGGCTATTGCGCTGAAAGAACTGAATTCAAAATTCGGCGGTAATTGCTCCAGTTTGCGTGGAGCGCGGTGGCATTCGAGACGATGTCGACGGCGTGTCCCAATAGCCCGTGGTGTGCGTCATCAGGTGCAGCAGCGTCACGTGCGCGAACGGATATTCCGGAATGTAACGCACCACCGCGTCTTCCAGCGAAATCTCACCACGCTCCACGAGCTTCACGATCAGGCTGGCGGTGATAGGCTTAGTCACCGACCCGATATTAAACCGGGTGTCCGCGGTGAGCTGTGGTGCGTCTGGGCCGGGCCCAGAGCTACCCTCCAGGTAGTCGACCGTCACCCGCCCTTCGCGCAACGCGCGGACCGAGAGGCCGGGGACAAGCCCGCTTTCAAGATATCTTCTGAACTCGGCGTGTTGGGTCATACCTTCACGTTACGTCGTTAGTGCTTCACAGCAAATCTTCAGACACGATGCGGGCGTCCACGATGCGAGCGCTCACACCGGCAAGGTCGCTCACGTCAAATACTATCGCAGGAAAAATCAGACCGCTCCCGTTGATCCCGCCTTTTCCGCCGCTTGCCTTGCGGATCCGAGCATTCACCGCCAGCGTCAGCTGAAGCCCATGGCTCTCAGCTGGGATGAGTACGCCCCGTGCTCGGGGATGCTTGCGCAAGGCTCTCAGCACTTCTTGCCACATGGGCGGATTGCCGCTGATGAGCTCCACGGTGCGCACTTCGCCGAGCACGTCGAGTGTGATGCGCAAGAGGGCGTCGCCCTCGCTTGGCCCTAAGGCACGCGCCAGAGAAGCTACGATGCTCACCCATGCACTCCCACGCGCCAGGCCCCGCTTCACATCTGGGGCTGCCATCCCTGCGCGCAGTTCGGCTGTGGTGCGTGCATTGAGTTCAGTGATGGACCTTGACGTGCGAGTACGTGCACGAGTCGATTCGGCTGTGGCGCGGTCTTGAGTTTCGAACTCAAAGATCCCAGATCCCAAGCCCAGATTGATGGGACGGGTACTTGGTACCGGCGAGAGGGATGGGGCCTCCATGGAAGGGGAATGCGCTGGGGCGGCTGCTTGAGCCGGGAAGGTAGAGACTTCCGGCCTGCCCGAGGTGCTAGGGCGCGGCGCGAAGCGTGGCGAAGTTGATCGAGCTAGGGCGGAAGCGCCGCTAGCAGTAGCAGGCTTGCTGAGAGCTACCGCGTTTGACGGTGTTTCGCTGCGAGATTCCAAAGTACTGACGTCGATCTCGAGTGCGCTCGACGTTTCTCGAAATGTTGGCCTGGCTCCGGGAGGTGCCCACAGGCAGAGGAGCGCGCTGCACAAGTGCAGGACGACAGCCGTCCCCAATGCTTTCGAAAAACGCGACAAGCCGCGAGTATACTTGAGGTGGGGCCTGGAACTAGCGCAATTCGGTGACGGGCTACGATCGGAGCAAGCGCGCAGCTTCCACGGCGCCGTAGGTAAAAATAATGTCTGCACCAGCGCGACGCAGGCAGAGCAGGCTTTCCAAAAGGCACTGATTGTAATCCAGCCAGCCATTTTGCGCGGCAGCTTTGAGCATGGCGTATTCTCCGCTCACTTGGTACGCGGCTACAGGTAGCGGCGTGGCGTCGCGGACGGCGCGGATCACGTCCAAATAGGGAAGCCCTGGTTTCACCATCAGCCAGTCAGCGCCCTCAGCCTCATCGAGACGCACCTCCCGCAAGGCTTCGCGGACGTTGGCCGGATCCATCTGGTAGGTTTTCTTGTCGCCACTTTTCGGCGCAGAGCCCAAGGCATCTCGAAACGGGCCATAGAAGCCCGAGGCATACTTCACGCAATAGCTGCAGATCCCGACGTTGAAATATCCGGCTTCATCCAGTCCGCGGCGGATAGCTAACACCCGGCCATCCATCATGTCCGAGGGAGCGACCATGTCCGCTCCAGCCTGGGCTTGGCTCACGGCCATCGAGGCCAGAAGCGGAACCGTCAGCTCATTATCGATCTGACCTTTGTCGAGGACGCCATCGTGACCGTCGGAAGAATAGGGATCGAGTGCCACGTCGGTGATCACTGAAAGCTCGGGCAAGCGGGCCTTGAGTGCACGAACAGTGCGCTGGAGCAGGCCATTCTCATTCAGTGCCTCGGTGCCGCGAGGATCCTTGGCTGCTTCGTTGATGGCGGGGAACAGCGCCACTGCTGGCACGCCCAGCAGCAGGGCCTCCTCTGCTTTGCTCAACAGCTTCTGAATTCCGTACCGAGACTGCCCCGGCATGGAACTGATTGGCGTCTCCGAGCTCTCACCTTCTTGCACAAACATGGGCAGGACGAAGTGTTCGGGGCTGAGCACTGTCTCGCGGATCAGGCCACGAAACCCGGCATTCTGTCGATTGCGTCGCGGTCGAACGAGCATAGTCCAACCTTAGCCTTCTCTTCGTTTAGGTTCCAGCACGCCCAAAAACTCAAGAAAGCCCCGGGCGATATCTGGGCGTTTCCCGGCACGTTGGCGTCGTTTCTGCAGACGATTCCACTCGGCCACTTGGACATAGAAGCGCTCGTTCATCGTCTCATATTGCTCCTGTTGGGCGACGATCCGGCGTGCGCTATTCTTGCCATCGAGTTCATATTCGCACTCAATGACATCGATGATTTTCAAACTGCGGAGCTTCTTGTCTTTCCCGTAGGTTGGCTCGAAGGGAAAAGCACGGCACCCGAGTGGGCGGTGCTCGTAGATGGTGCAGCGGTCGTCTTTCCCGAGGTAGTGGCAACCATTCCGATCTTGCCGCATCACGAGCACTCGCTTGCCTTGACGAAAGCTGGCGAACGCCTCCGGTTCGTCGTCCATATCGATGTGGTGGCGATCGGTATAGCGAATGAATTTCAGGGGATCGTCGCCCGTTCCGTCAACAATGCGGCGGATGTCGTCATCTGTGAGTGGCAGTACTGGGTCCTTGCAGCAGTTGCCGCAGCCCGTACACCTAAACTTGAGATTCTTGATGGCTTTTGGCACGGCGCTTGGCTTAACAAATCGGCTAAGGGGGTGCGAGCATCTTGGAGAGCCAGAATGCTCGAAGTTTGGAGCTTTCGACCCGCTGGCCGTGATGGGCGCCGTATCCCTCGGAAGGCTGCCTGGGCAGGCGTGCTTCTCAAGGACCCCGAGAAGCTCGGCGAGTGGGAGCGCGGTGCTGTGCGCTGGGCTTGCTGTGTGCGACACTGGGAATGACGTATGTCGCTCAAAATTGATCAGGATCACTCGCGCTTTCGCAATATCGTTCGCGGCAAGATCCGGCAGAACCTCAGGCGCTATATCTCTCAGGGCGAAATGATTGGGAGAAAGGGCAAGGATCTGGTGTCGATCCCGGTGCCTCAGATCGATGTCCCCCGCTTCGTGTTCGGCGACAAACAAAACGGAGGTGCGGGGCAGGGAGACGGCGAGGTGGGTGAACCTTTAGACGGGGAAGAGCAAGAAGGAGAGGGGTCGGGCAAGGCGGGTGAGGGCGCCGGTGAGCACATGCTCGAAGTGGACGTGACGCTCGATGAGCTGGCGGAGATATTGGGTGAGGAGCTGCAACTGCCAGCGATTGAGAACAAGGGAAAGAGCCGGATAGTTGCCGCAAAAGATCGCTATTCCGGGATTCGGCGGGTAGGGCCCGAATCGCTTCGGCACTTCAAGCGCACCTACAAAGAAGCCTTACGTCGCGCGATTGCGACGGGCACCTACGCGCCCGATAATCCGATTATCATTCCTCAGCGCGAAGACCGACGTTACCGTTCGTGGAAGGAAGATTTTCAGCCGGTTGCAAATGCCGTGATCATCTACATGATGGATGTCTCCGGCTCCATGGGCGATGAGCAGAAAGAGATCGTTCGCATCGAGAGCTTTTGGATCGATACGTGGCTGCGCCGCTACTACAAGGGTTTGGAAAGCCGATACATCATCCACGATGCCGTCGCCCGTGAGGTGGATCGCGATACCTTCTTCAAAACGCGGGAATCAGGGGGAACCATGATTTCCAGCGCTTACCGCTTGTGCGAGCAAATCATTCAGCAGAATTATCCGTTCGAGGAATGGAATATCTATCCCTTCCATTTTTCGGATGGGGACAATTGGTCGATGGACGATACGTTGGCTTGCATCGAACTTTTGAAAAAATCTCTGCTCTCGCGCGTTAACATGTTCGCGTATGGGCAAGTGGAAAGCCCGTATGGCTCCGGCCAATTCATCAAAGATCTGAAAGAACATTTTGCTAGCGACGAACGTGTCATCACCAGTGAAATCCGTGATCGCGATGCCATTGTTGGCAGCATCAAGGAATTCTTAGGTAAAGGGAAATAGCATGGTGGAGTTTGGAACCCACGCTGCTCTGCCGAAGTATCTTCGGGTTGAGCAAGAAAAAATCGCCGCAGTGGCTCGCGATTATGGCCTGGATTTTTTCCCGGTCATTCTGGAAATGTTGAGTTACGACCAGATGAACGAAATCGCCGCTTACGGCGGCTTCCCGAATCGTTATCCGCACTGGCGCTTCGGGATGGCGTATGAGCGGCTTGCTAAGAGCACGGAGTACGGTCTTTCGAAGATCTATGAACTCGTGATCAACAACAATCCTTCGTACGCGTACTTGCTAGAGGGCAACAGCCTCACCGATCAGAAGCTGGTGATGTGCCACGTGTATGGGCACGTCGATTTCTTCAAAAACAACTTTGCTTTTCGCGCCACGGATCTGGATACCGTTGGGCAGGTGGTGGGGCCTCGAGCAACCAGCGGGGAGGGCTATCAGCCGAACCGCAAATGGATCGATAAAATGGCCAATCATGGCGCCTTGGTGCGGCGGATCATCGATCGTCATGGGATCGAGAAGACAGAGGAGTTGATTGATGTTTGCCTCTCACTCGAGAATCTGATCGATCCTTGGCTGCCATTCGTCGTTCGGCGTCGCAGCGAGCCAAGAGAAGAAGAGCCCGGCGAGGTTGAGGTGCCCAGGCTCCGAGCCAAGGATTACATGGATGATTTCATTAATCCCGCGGACTTTCAGCAGGAACAGAAGCGCAAGCTGGAGCAGGCTCGCGACGACAAGAAGGGGAAATTTCCGGAGCAACCGGAACGCGATGTGCTGCTATTTTTGATGGAGAACGCGCCGCTCGAACGCTGGGAGTCGGAGATCTTAGCGGCCATGCGCGAAGAGGCCTACTACTTCGTGCCGCAGATGCAGACCAAGATCATGAATGAAGGCTGGGCAAGCTATTTTCACTCGAAGCTGATGACCGAACGGGTCTGTGATTGGAGTGAGATCATTGACTACGCGGACAACAACGCCGGCGTGATGGCAACATCCAAGGGCCAGTTGAATCCCTACAAGCTCGGGGTTGAGCTATTTCGAAACATCGAAGAGCGCTGGAACAAGGGGCAATTCGGTCGCGAGTGGGACGAGTGCGATGATCTCGATGAGAAGAAGAATTGGGACCTGCGCCTTGGGCTAGGCAGCCAGAAGCTGTTCGAAGTGCGCGCCATGTACAATGACGTCACGTTCATTGATGAATTCCTGACGCCTGAGTTTTGCATCGAGCACAAGCTCTTCTCTTTTGGCTATTCGAATCGGAACGAACGCTTCGAGATCGAATCACGCGAATTTCGCAAGGTGAAGGAAAAGTTGCTCTCTCAACTCACGAACGCCGGAAATCCAGTCATTCACGTGGAGAACGCCAATTACGAAAATCGTGGCGAATTGCTGCTTCGGCACGAACATCGCGGAGTCGATTTGCGGATGGACTACGCCAAGGAAACGCTGGCTGCTCTGGTGCGTCTTTGGAAGCGGCCGGTGTGCCTGCTGACGCAGGTAGAGACCAAGTCGGTAATTTTGCGCTACGACGGCAAGGAGCACACAGCAAAGAATGAAGGTGGTTGATCGATTTCAGCGAGCGTGCGCTCAAGTAGTGTCGGCTGTTGGGGTTGTGTGGGTTCTGGCGGCCCTTGCCTGCGCGCCGGTGGGAGTGCAGAGCACGCCACCGCGGGTTTTCACGGGCACGGTCGAGGGGCAGCCAAAAGCTCAAGACCCGGCGCTCCGTCCCACGACGAAAGCCACTGAAGCCACGCGCGCTCAGGGTGGTAAGAACGTGCACGAGCCCACAGCGAGCGTGGCCCCTCCAACTGTCACTGAAATCAACGGTGAGGCATTAGCGAGGAACGATGGGGCGCTCGCAGATCCAGAACTGAGCCAGGGAGATCAAGCTTTTGCTGTTGAGGATTGGAGTTCGGCGGGGCGCGCGTACGAAGCAGCACGTCGGAAGGCACCAGCCGATCCGGCGGCGTATGTGGGGCTAGCTCGGGTTCGTCTGGCAGAAAAGCAGCTCCCGTTGGCGTTCGCCGCAGCACCCGGTGATCGCGCCGCGCAGGCCGCGCTGGCTCTCGCGGATCGCGCCTTGGCTCTGGACTCAAGCTATGGGCTGGCACAGCTGGAACGGGGCCGAATCCTACTTATCTTAGGGGATGCGAGCCTCGCGATTGAGTCATTTGCCAAGGCCCAGCAGCTTCTCCCACGAAACGCTGAAGCCTATGGGGGCATGGGCGTTGCGCGCTTGGCGACCGGTGCCGTGAAGGAGGCGCTTCTTGGCTTCAAGGAAGCAGCACGCTTGGAGCCAGGCAACGCGGCACGTTTGGGAAACCTTGGGACCGCGCACCTGATGCTCGGGCAAGTGACCGAAGCGCTGCAGGTCTATCGTCAGGCGGCGCAGCTGGCTCCCGAGGATCCACGAGCGCAGGGTGATGTGGGCACGGCGTTGCTGGCGTTGAATCAACCGGCTGAAGCACTAGCCTTTCTAGGGAAGGCCCATCAGTTAGCGCCCGAGCGAGCCACGTTCCTTTCCAATATTGGGTATGCTAGGGCGTTGCAGGGTCAGTTGCCGTTAGCAATCACTAGTTATCGTCAGGCTTTGGCGTTGGATCCCAAGCTTGCTTCGGCCTGGATCAATCTCGGCGTGGCGCTATCGCATCAACAGAAGTTCGTGGAAGCGGAGGCGGCGCTCAAGCAGGCGCTGGCCCTTGATCCAACGGATCCGCGGGCTAAGGTGAACTTGGAAGAGCTTCGCGAGCTCATGAAAACTCAAGCCCAAAAGCCGTAAACGCCCTCAAACGAGGGGCATAGCCTTCAAGCGGCCGCGCCGTGAAGCGGCCACGGAATTGTCGAGCGCTTCGCTCAGTTCTGCCATTGTCGCAGGCTTCCCAAGAATGCCACTGAGCTTGCTGCGCAACGCAGGCTTCAGAACTTCTATTTGTCCGCTGTGCACCACGCAGGTGAGTGCTGGGTCAATGTCCAGGGCGGCTTCGAGCAGTTCCTCGCCGCGCATTCCGGGCATATCGAGATCGGTGAGAAGAACGTCGAAGTGTTCAGTCCCAAGCAATCGGAGCGCGGTTTGGCCATCTGGCGCGCCGGTGATGGCCCACGTTGGGCGCGTCGCTTTGAGCATCCTTTGTAGGGTCCGTAACACTAGCGGATCGTCGTCGACCGCGAGAAGTTTTGGGGACGCACTGCCTCCTCGCCCACGCCGCTCAACCTTGCTCTCAGGGACGATAGTCTGGCCAGCGACCTCTAAGAGTTGGCTAGAGGTTGGGGAGCGCCAGCTGAAGGAATGAGCCATCGGAGTCTGTTCTGCAAGCGCTCTGCCAACCGTGAGCAACCGTGAGCAACCGTGAGCAAACCGTGAGCCCGCGCAAGAAACCGGACTTTAGGGGGATGGTTCGCTGAATCGTTCAAGCTCAACGCCGCGACAGTTCTCAAGTTGAAACGCTCAGGCGCCGTTCCGGCATCCTAGTTTGGGACGTGTCTCGATCTGAGAGCTGAAGTTATTCTTGGGGGGCACTTGCGGGAGTTTGACTAATGCTGAATTTCGTCATTTGAGGTGCCCGAACAGCCTGCTTACGAAGCATGCGCACCCACGCAGATTGGCTTGCCTTCAGTTGACCTGTGAAGGCATTCAACCCAAGTGCTTCGCCGGATTCCTTGGCATTGAGTGTTGCAGACACCTGGTAAAGTCCAGGTACGGAGAACGCCCCGGCGGGACACAGCTCGATCATCCGACTCGGAACCGTCACCAGCTCTCCTGGCTTCAGAGTTAGGAAAGCCTTAGCATCCGGTGCGCGATCGTTGGGTGTGGGTTTGCAGTGCACTTTGCCCCTCGGGCCTGCGAGATCAAAAGTGAGCAGCTCTCGGCGAAAGAAGAGACGCCGCACCTCGGTGCCACGATTCTTAAGTCCGATAGCCACCACCACGTCCGCCGCAGCGTAAGCGCTCGAACCGCGCTCCAGAGTGAGTGCGAGTGGTTCAGGCGGAGTCTTTTCTTGCTCGAGAACCTGAGCGTAATCCAAGCTCAGCGCCAGCTCCGGGCCGAGCAGCTCTTTCACGTTGGGAGCGCTAGGGGCTTCCTGCCCTTCCTCCGGGACGACGGTGGCCAAGAAAGGAGCCTTTTGTTCCGGGGTATACTCTTCCCGTTTGCCGTGTTTCCAACGGGTCTTTTTTAATGTCGGCCAACCAAAGTGCGGTTCAACGAGGGCGCCCGGGACGAGCACCGTATCCTTGGTCTCTCGAAAACAAAGCGAGCGAACATCGAAGCGGTAGAGCAGCGCCTCGCCGTTTCGCAAGTCCACGCTTGACGCAGCCGCTCCAGCAGAGCTTTCAGCGTTCGGCAGCACGCAGGTCACGGCCTCCTTGTTGCCCGGGATCTGAACGCGCAACGAGAGTCGTGAAGGATTGGCTGACAGGCGGTACGTTCGACCCGTGCGGTTCACTATCGCCGCCACCCAGGGCCGGAGGGGGCCGTGTTCGATGATGAGCAACTCGGGAAGGTCCGTGCCGTTCGGCGCTAAAGAGTTAATCTGAGAGCGTACCTCCTCCACAGCCTCTGCCGTGGAGCGCTGCTCTTGTTCCTTCAGAGTCTCCGCTGCCTGGGGAGGAGGGGCACCGGGCGCGGCAGGCGCCGGGAGCTGCAGGGTAGGGGCGACCCGAGCTTCAGGCAGCTCAGACACTGCGGCTTTTCCGCAGGCCAGCAGTGTGAACGCAAAAAGGCCTAGAAAACGACGCCTCTTGTCAGATGCCATGCGGGTCGGCGTAGCATGTCCGCCCCTCCACATGAATCATCAACCGACTGCTCACGGTCCGGAGCTGCGCGGGCTCTACCCAATTGTCGATCTCGACCAGCTGAGCCGGCTGGGTCTCGATCCCGTCTTATTCAGCCAGGCACTTCTCCAGGCACGCCCGGCGATCGTGCAGGTCAGAGCTAAGGCCACCCCGCCCCGTGAAACACTGCGGGTGCTTCGCGCCGTTCTCCCTGGTTGCCGCGCGGCCGGGACCTGGCTGTTCGTGAATGATCGCCCAGATCTGGCGGTCCTAGCAGATTGCGACGGTGTTCACGTGGGTCAAGCGGATCTGCCGCTGCACGAAGTGCGACGTTTTGCACCGAAACTGCGGGTCGGCGTTTCGACGCACAACCTGCAGCAGTTGAGCGATGCACTCTTGCTGCGGCCTGACTACGTCGCTTTAGGGCCGATCTTTCCAACTCTTTCAAAGGAGAATCCGGATCCGGTGGTCGGTGTTGCCACGCTGAGCGAGGCGCATGGCGCTGCCCGAGCTCAGGGGATCCCGCTCGTTTCCATTGGTGGGCTCACTCTGGCCAGAACCTTGGAGATCTCGGAATCCACCGACATGGTCGCTGTGATTTCGGCACTGCTCGAGGGTGAAGCCACTTCCGCCGGAGGTTTACGCGTCGCCGCTGAGTTTCAAGCGCTATTCGCCAGCAAACGCGGCGCTAACTGGGTTGGCTAGCAAGCTCTGCTTCACCGCACTCGCGCAACTTGGCGAGCATCCACTCCAGGGCGAGCCCCGATTGCATGTTGGCTTTCACACGACCCATGGTCTGAATTACGACTGCGTGGCACGAGGCCGCCAACTCCGCCTGCTCAATATCTTGCCCCACGTGAGCCCGAGCTAAGCTTGCGAGTTTTTCACCAAGAAAGTCCAGCCGCGCGAGAAACTGGTCGCGATCATTGGGGCGATCTTCTGCGGCATCCAACGCGTGGGCCAGGCTCTTGGCTCCGAGGGAGTGGAGGGCGGCATCGGCGAAAGCGTCGTATTCTTTGAGGTTCTCTGCCGTGGCCAAGTCACAGGCGAGCGAAACGCTGCCGTGAGCCAGCGGTGCTACTGCGGGGTTGAGCCCTTTCTCGACCAAAATTTGCGCAACGAGCGCGTCATTCAACGGACGAAATCTGAGTGGCAAGCTGCGCGATCGAATCGTATCGATCAGCAAATTGGGCTGACTCGTGAGGAGAATGAATTGCGTTCGCTTGGGGGGCTCCTCAAGTGTCTTGAGTAGCGCATTCGCCGCTGAGATGCCCAGCTCGTGCGCGTCGCGAATCATGATCACGAGTGCGCGGCCCTCATGCGGGGGCATGGACGTGCGGCCCAAAATGACGCGTCGCACCTGCTCAACGCTGATACCGGTTGTTTCCTCGCGGCCGAGCATGCTTTTCGGATACACACCCCGCCCAACCAGCACGACGTCTGGGTGGATCGGCACTAGCGGCGGAGAAGAATTGAGAGTGACGGCGCGGCGGCATGCACTGCACTCACCGCAACCGCGCGTGACTGTAGACTCACACACGAGCGCTTGAGCAAACGCCAGGGCGGCTAACTCTTTGCCAACGCCATCTGGACCCTCGAACCGATACGCGTGGTGAATGCGGCCTGACGCGAGAGCACGAGTGAGCGTTTCAACTGCCGTCTTCTGCCCTAGAATGCGCTTGAAAGCGGGACTCTCGGTTGCCATGAGTGCAATTCTCTGGCTCAACTCTCCGGAAACTACGCCGAAAAACTTACGAAGCGCTGGTTGCGCTGAGCTCGCGGCTCAGCATTTTCTGAAAGAGCTGGTACGCACCATCGGCGTCCGCCGCATCGTCCAAGTAACCCGCGACCGAAAGGCCGTTCAGTGTTGCCCCAATGAGCGTTGAGAGCGCCCGTTGATTGCTCACCTTGGCACCCGCGCCGACTGCATCGGCGATCGCTTCGTCGATCAGGGTATTGGCCTCACGCTGCAAGTCGCTCGCGCGGCGTTTCAATTCCTCATCACGCCGTGCGGCACTCCAAACCTCAATGTTGAGCTCGGACAATGTCGGATCGGTTCGAATGGCGCTCCAAAGTGCACCCACAACGCCCACCGTACGGCTCACGCCGGGATCTGTTCCGGAGGCGGCATCCTTCACCTTAGCGAGGTACTTTTGATAGGTGAAACTCTGCACTTCGTGAATCAGCGCGGCTTTGCTGGCGAAGTAGTAATGAACGATGCTCTTCCTTAAACCGAGCTCTTTGCCAATCTCGGCTAGGGTGGTGGCGCTGAACCCGCGTCGCGCGAAGCACTTGGCGGCCGCCGCAAGAATTGCGGCAACACGGGGATTGTTCCAATCGACAGGACGGGTAGTTCCGTTCGATTCGACAGATTTTTCGGGTGCCATTGCGGTATCAAGATTGTTCATCATGGTCATGTCAGCTCGTTTGGTAGACGACAATATCTAAGCCCAGCGCGCCTGGCACGGACTTTTCTGCGGTCCCAGCTCGCACCCTCTTCTTCCACTCGGTGTCTTGTTTGCTTCAGGTTCTTTCGAGAGTCAAGCAGCATCAAGCACCGGGGGGCATGCGGGGGCATACGGGCGCACGAAACCCCGAAGAGGAACATCTCTGCTGACAGTCATGCGCAACCACATATTCTAAACCTGGCCAGGTTAGCTTCCGTCGGGGGAGGTTCGTCAACCCCCATCGCTCCATATATCGGACGATTTGCGCGGATGTTTCACTTAACCGCAACAATTCTGAAACGAAAGGATGGTGTTTATTTTTTAGTTTCGGGCTGAATCCGTGCCCCAAACAAGGGCATTCCCGCCTTCTCGGTCCAGCCACGCTCAGAATAGGGACCGGGTTCGCGGCGCTCCGAGATCTCTTCGGCTTCTGTCTGGGTCATCACGAGCAACTCGTCGGTTAAGTACTCCGGGCTGGGATCATCTTTCGGGAGAGGTGCGCTGATTTTTCTAGAGTCGCCGCTACCAACCCGCACGATCTGGGTGGTGGGAGGGTAGGTATCCCGGAAGCGTTCACGGATCGCGTGGGAGCCATCGCGCACGATACGATAGCGTCGCAACTTGAATCCTGGCAGCCCGCGCTGCGCAAGGACACGGACGTTGGTCGGCAGGTTCTCATCGGGGCGTTCGAGTTGCTCGTAGGGGATGACCTCTTCGATTCTTCGAATCAGCGTCACTGTGCGCGCGCGTGCTGGACCCAAGATAGCTGCTTCTACGCGACCATCAATCACCGACTCGTGAAGAACAACCGGGAACGGGTACGGATTCTTGATTCGAAAATTAATCGTTGGGTAAACGACTGTCGCATCGAGGCCGAGCTTGATGTAGGCGCTCGGCCGGGTGTGAGGATACCGCTCCACGATTTCGAGACCGGCGAAGAAAGCCGCCCCGTGCAGCGTTCCGGAGATTTGGCACGTCCCTCCGCCGATGCCATCCACCAGCTCGCCTTCCGCGATCACATGCGCCACTTTGTAGCCATTGGCTTCGTCCCGTGGCCCGACCACTTGATTGAAATCGAAAATTTCTCCGGGAAAGAGCACGTATCCGTCGAGCTTGGAGGCAGCGAGCCGCAGGTTGAAGGTGCGCGCCTCAAGGCGTCGTGAACGATCATAGTTGGTGCCAAACTGCGCGAGAACCTGGTCGAATTGGATGCCCTGAAGTTCACGTGAACGCCGCTTTGGAGCCTCGAGCTCATACGCGGCGTCTGCCGCGAGGCGCCCCTCTGCGACGGCTTCTCGAATATTGTGAAGGGTCCGATCTAGATCCAAGCGCCGCCCCTCCACCTCGGGCAGCGCGATTCTCTGCTTGAGGTCGAGGCGTGCGTCCACGGGAGCGCGATCCAGTGTGTCTTTCAACGTGAGCAGCGTGGGGATTGCCTCCGCAAGATTCAGCGAAAGCCCCGTCGGCAAGGTGAGTTGGCCTTTGGGGTCGTGCCGCTGAAACCTTCGGTTGAGCGCACTCGTCTGATCCTTTGCATCGCGGATGAGGCGTGCGAGGCGGGGTTTGTCGATCTCGATCCCCAATCGACCCATGGCAAACTCACGCAGCTCGCCCCCTTGGAGCTTCAAGCCAAATTGGCGTTTCACAAAGCGTCGGACGCGCGCCAAGGCTTCGTCTTTAGCCGCGTCGTTGAGCAGAAGCGGTGCGTCGAGTAGGCGGACCTCTTTCTGTGTTCGTCCCTGCTCGCCGGCAAAGCCAAGCGGCAACAGCAAGAGCCCGAGCAGGCAGCCCGCGAGCGTCGAGACCAGAATCATGAGGGCGCTTCTGCTCTGAAGCCAAGCTGGCCAACGCATGGGCGGAGCATCAAAGGTGCCACCCCCGGTGAAGTCAAGCCGCGGGTTGTCAAGCGCTCCAATCCGCGTCACAGAAGCCGAAGTGCTCCCGGCGGCCGTCAGTCAGAAGCTTCTATCCCTCCCTGCGAGCCCGGGTTGCTATGTCTTCAGAGATAGACAGGGGCAGCCGCTGTACGTGGGTAAGGCCAAGAGCTTGCGTTCGCGTGTGAGGAGCTATTTCCAGGCGAGCACTGGGGATGAACGGGCTTTTATCCCGCTCTTGCAGCGCCAAATCGGTGATTTTGAGACGATTGTTGTCGGCAGCGAGAAGGAAGCCGCAATTTTAGAGAACAGTCTGATCAAGCAGCATCAGCCTAAGTACAACGTCAAGCTCCGGGATGATAAGGAGTACCTGAGCTTGCGCCTTTCCAAAGAGCACGCCTGGCCTCGGCTCGACTTGGTCCGGAAACCTAAGCCCGATAAGGCTCAATATTTTGGACCCTATCACTCGGCCACAGCGGCTCGGCGCACGCTGCACCTGGTTGAAAAACACTTTCAACTGAGAACGTGTTCGGATCGGGAGCTTTCGTCTCGCAAGCGTCCGTGTCTACAGTTTCAAATCAAGCGTTGCCCGGCGCCGTGCGTGATGGAGGTGGATGCGGCAGCCTATGCACAGCAGGTGCGCGCTGTAGGTCTGTTCTTGGAGGGTCGGCACGATGAGCTTTCTGCTGAGCTTGAAGAGCGCATGCGCTTGGCCGCTGGCAATTTTGAGTATGAATTGGCCGCAACCTACCGCGATCAGATCAAGGCCGTGCAGTCGATCCGAGAAGAGCAGCGCGTCGTGAGCACGGCGGATCGAGATCAAGATGTGGTCGGGATGTTTCGGCAGGGTGATTTGCTGGAGCTCCAGGTGCTGTATGTGAGGGGGGGGCGGGTCGTGGATCGGGCCAGTTTTTCAGCTAAAGGCGTGGAGCTGCCCGATGAGGAAGTTGTCGGAGCCTTTCTTCGGGATCACTACGGCGAAGGCGGAGCAGGAGAAGCTCGCTTCCCGGACGAAGTGCTGGTGCCGGTCTTGCCTGAGGCTCACGTGGGCATTGAGGAATGGTTGGAAGAGCAGCGTTCGGAACAGGCAAAACGACGGGGCGAGAAAGTCGCACGTGCGCAAATCCTGGCGCCCGCACGTGGACCACGTCGGGAGCTGCTTCAGTTGGCGACGGAGAACGCCCAACACGCTTTCGAGGAAAAACGTCGCGCAGTCGAGGATATCGCCGCTCGACTCGCTAAGGTGCAGGTGCGGTTGCGTTTGCCAACGCTGCCGCGTCGCATCGAATGTTGCGATATTTCGCATCTTGGCGGGCGTGACACCGTGGGCGCAGTGGTCTCGCTCTTTGATGGAGTGCCCGATAAAAAAAGGTACCGCACGTACCACGTGAAGGGAGTCGACGAAGGCGACGACTACGGCGCAATGTATCAGGTGTTGTTACGTCGTTTCGAACGCGGGCGGGATGCTGCATTGGCGGCCTCCGAAGCCGATGCCAATGCGAGCTGGGAATTGCCAGACTTGTTTGTGGTGGATGGCGGTCGGGGCCAGCTGTCGGTAGCGCTGGCGGCAGCTGGGGATCTCGGGTTGCACGGGCTGACCATCGTGGGGCTCGCCAAGGAGCGAGAGCGCCCACTCGCGGAAAAGTTGGTGGACCGGGTGTACTTGCCAGGGCAGCTCAATCCGGTTCCGCTCCGCAACAACAGCCCGGAGCTCTTCCTACTCGCGTTCGCCCGCGACGAAGCGCACCGTTTCGCGAATCGTGGCCGTAGCAAGCTCGGCAAACGCAGGCGTTTCACCTCCCTCCTGGATACCTTGCCGGGTGTAGGCCCCAAGACGCGTAAAGCGCTCCTAAAAACGCTCGGAAGCCTCGACGGGATCCGGCAGGCGTCGGACGAAGCGATCCTGCAAGCGGGCGCCAACCGCACCCAGCTGGTGACTATTCGCGCGGCCCTCAAGTCGGAAGGAGCGGGCGAGCTCGACGCGTCGGGCGACAACTAAGTTGGCAATCAGCCCGTAAGACGCAACCTGAGTTGCTACGCGTGCGGCCGGAATCCACTGAACATTCGGCTTTTTGTCAGAGCTGACATGCCCGGCACAGAGCTTGCTCAAGGCTTGCTGGAGGGCAGATCGCCGCTCAGGAGGCTCGGTAGGCAGTTGCAGCGTACCCGCAACGCGAATTGACAAATATTGCCATCCCCCATACCCTCCGCCCGCCAAAAAAGCCTGCATTTTTCAGGAATTGGAGACATCGATGAACATGCGTCCCACTCAATCTACGACGAAAACGCTAGCCCGTTTCGTCCGCATTTCCCTTGCCGCGCTAGCGTGTGCGGGTGCCGGCCTCGGCCTTACTGCCGCCTGCTTGGAGCGCCCCGTCGTTCCAGCCAAGCCGAACACGACGAACCTGTTTGTCGATCAGATCAAGCAAACGACGATCGACAAGATCGACTTGCTGTTCGATATCGATAACTCGGTCTCGATGTCTGACAAGCAGAAGATGCTGACGGATGCCGTGCCATCGCTCTTGCAGCGCTTGCTCAACCCGAATTGCGTGAACAAGCTCGATCCGACGATGACGATGCCAGGCCTGGCAGCTTGTCCCGCGGGGTTCGAAAAGGAATTTAGCCCCGTCCGGGATATTCATATTGGGGTTGTCTCCTCGAGCTTGGGTGGGCACGGCGCCACCGAATGTTCCGCCGCCACCGAACCAGACAAGAACGATAAGGGCCATTTGATGGGGACTACTGCTCGTGGAGTGGGGATCCCAACCTACAGCAATAACCTCGGTTTCCTAGCTTGGGATCCTGACGCAAAACACACCCCAGCAGGCGAAGCCAACCAGGCCAACCTCATCAAGAATTTCCAAGATTTGGTGTTCGCTACGGGTGAAAAAGGTTGCGGCTTCGAAGCCCAACTTGAGTCTTGGTATCGGTTCCTCATTGAGCCCGAGCCTTACCTGACGGCCAGCTTAGACATCGGGACGCTCAGCACGGTTCAGGCGGGGGTGGATATGGACATCCTCACTCAACGCAAGGCATTCCTACGAGCGGACTCACTGTTGGCGATCATCATGCTGACGGATGAAAACGATTGTTCCGTCGTCGACGAGGGCTTGGGCTGGCTCGTCGGCACCAATCAGGTTGACGGGAAGAGTTTCAACATGCCTCGTCCCACGAGCATTTGTGCGACTGCGCCGAACAGTCCTTGTTGTCGCTCTTGTGCGAGCACAGAAGCCGCTCCACCTGCGGGTTGCGATCCCGTGGCCGCCGATCCGAAGTGTCAGAAGCCTCTGGCGCTCGACAAGGCCCTGGATCCGCCCAACCTACGCTGTTTCAACCAGAAGAAGCGCTTTGGCCTGGATCTGCTGCATCCAACGGAGCGCTACGTGCTGGGCCTTCGGGAGGCGATGCTGACCATTCCTGATCGCACCGATCCCAAAGGTTTGAAGACCAAGACAGTGCCCAATCCGATCTATTCGGATCTGCAGGGCAATGCGCCGTTCGTCCGCGGGCCAGAATTGGTGTTCGTGGCTGGCATTTTGGGTGTTCCCTGGCAGGACATTGCTGACGACGCGAGCGTGGTTCAAACTAGTCCGGGCGTGTTTGCTCCGGGGCTGAAGTACCTGACCGCAGATGAACTCACTAAGCGAAACATTTGGGACGAGATTCTGGGCACCCCAGTCTCCGGTCTGGACCCCAAGGATCCGTTGATGATCGAGCAGGTGGCTCCTCGCAGCGGGACCAACCCTCGGACGAAAACGATGTTGGCGCCGGCTACTTCAACCAATCCCAAGGAAAATCCGATCAACGGGCACGAATACAACAACGTAGACGCCGACGATCTTCAGTATGCGTGCATTTTTGATCTCCCTGAGACATCGAAAGATTGCTTAGGGGCGAGTAGCTGCGACTGCGGTGCTATGCCAGCCGACACCAATCCCTTGACCGCCATCCAGACGAAAGTGACCGCCAACAATAGCCCACTCTGCAATCCCCCCGCGGGCGGCGCACCGAGCACGACCCAGTACGCAGCCAAGGGTTATCCGGGTCTCAGGATCCTTCAGGTCCTGAAGGACTACGGCCCCAATTCAATCGTGGCTTCGATCTGCCCGAAGGTGTCCAAGGCTGCCGATAAGGCCGACGCAAGCTACGGCTACAATCCGGCCGTCACGGCCATTATCGATCGACTCAAAGTGGCACTAGGCGGTCGCTGTCTGCCCCGCAAGCTGACGCCGAGTAAGGGAACGGATGCAGATGGCAATCCAGTACCGCCGTCGGTTCCGTGCAAAGTGATTGAAGCGCGCAAGCTCAAGGATGGCGAGACTTGCGGCTGTGGACCCTTGCGAGCCCCCGGCGTGGTGGGTGCCGACCCAGATACCGAGAAGTTGGCAAGCGCAGTGCGAGCCGCGCTGCAAAAGAAAGGCAGCTGCAACACCGCAGCGGAGTGTGATGCCTTCTGCCTCTGTGGGATCACACAGTTGGCAGGAAATGCGGGCTGTGAAGTTGATGAATCGCCGCCCCCGGCACTCGCTGGTTATTGCTACATCGATCAAGCTCAAAAGATTGGAAATCCGGCGCTCGTTTCTGCCTGTCCGGCTTCCGAGAAGCGAAAGCTGCGCTTCGTAGGTGCAAACACGCCGGCCGCCGGTGCAACCACGTTCATTGCCTGCGCTGGTGCGTCGGCTGATGAATCTGACGTGATGATAATGGCTCCCGCGGCCCAGTGATCGGAACAGGTGCAGGGGAGACGCATTGTTGAATGTGGCTCCCCTGGCTTGAGGCTTCGGCGTGGTTGAGCGGCGCAAAGCGGTTCTGATCGTTGAGGATGAGCCGCACATTGCGCTCGGGCTGGGCGACGCGCTCAGATTCGAAGGCTTCGATGTGTTGCTGGCCGAGACGGGCAAGAAGGGCGTGCTCCTGGCAAGGGGAGAGCACCCGGATGCCATCGTGCTCGATTTGATGCTGCCTGATATGAATGGCTATCAAGTGTGCGAAGAGGTGCGCCGGATTGATCCGTTTGTGCCCATCATCATGTTAACGGCAAAGAGCCAGGAAGCGGATAAGATCCGTGGGCTGGATGCGGGTGCGGATGATTACGTCACCAAGCCGTTTGGTGTGGGCGAGCTGGTCGCGCGGCTGCGCGCGTTGTTCCGACGCGTCAATCGGCCCGCAGATGTGCAAGCCTTTGAGGTTGGCGAGGCTTCGGTCAATCTGAGTGCGCACACGCTCGCTCGTAAGGGGAAAAAGCCTGAAAAGCTATCTTTCTACGAAGTGGAGCTGCTGCGGCTGCTCCACGAACGCACGGGACAACCCGTGAGCCGAGAGGAGATCCTGAACAAAATTTGGGGCCTCGATGCCACCCCCACCAACCGCACTATCGATAATTTCGTGGTCAAACTGAGAAAGAAGATCGAACGGCGCCCGGACCAACCGGACCATATTTTGACCGTGTACGGATTCGGTTACAAGTTGATTCCCTAAAGGTAAGGCAAGACATCCCGAAGGTCGACGGGGGTGAGGCCGGGACCCGTGCGCAAGTTTTTCGGAAAAGTGAGCCAGCTCGCGGACGGGTAGTCTCTCGCTAAGCGGTAGCAATCAAGCCACAAGCTAGCGTCAGTTGGTTCGCCCGTGCGCGATCGGCCAGCCTCTCCAACTAGCGCGCCCTCGGCGAGACGCACCCCGACAGAAAGTTCGGGTGCTGTTCGCTCGAGATTGGCCAGAATGAGCACATACTGGGCTTCCTTGTTAGGACCCTTGAGCTGGTGCAGAGTGACGACGCTTCCCCCAAGCGCCGGCCCCACATAGAGCACTTGAGCCGTGCCCATCTGCGCTGACAATTGCGGCAGGCGTGCTTGGACGGGTCGGGAACCCTCGAGTGTGACGGCAGCTCTGCTCAGCCCCTGATCGTGCGCAAGAGACCGCGAGCCGTTAAAGCGGGTTTGTGCGGAGATCACGGTTGGCCAGCGGTAACGCTGAAAACTGGAGGGTCGGTCCGGGTTCCTGGGTAACGAAGCGTGATGTCCAGCGAGCAGCCAGGAGCCTGTCGCTTCGGCTGCCGTGGGCACCGGGATGCAGACACCGACAGAGGGCAATTGGTGCGGAGGGCATGGGAAGTTGAGGTCGGCCTCCGACGTCGGCGATTGAGGACCGATCACGCGCGATACCTGCGTGGCCGGTGTTCCCAGGTTTTTCTTTGAACGGGCGGGGACCAGAAGCCAAGCCATCAGCAGACCGAGGGCAAGCACGAGCGCCAGAAGCGCAGGAGCGCGAGGATCTCTGTGCATCCAGGGAATATACCCGCTTCCCTGATCGGCGGGCGATTGATTCGAGAGGGCCGTGTCTGCTACCGAGATGGACGTGCAATTGCCTTCGTTGAAGCTGTCCGCCGCGGACGCCGCCATTTTTGAGACCTTCGTGGTGCCGCGCTATCTCTCCCTTTTCGGAGAGCTGGCTCTGGGGATGTTGCTGTTGGGGGACGAGTCGCGTGTCCTGAACGTTGGGTGTCGCACGGGGTACCCGGATCGCAAAATTTACGAGCGAACCAGCATGGGCCTCGTGGTGGGCGTGGACGCTTCGCTGCCCGCGCTAGAGCTGGCTCGCAACAAGGCTGCGGTGCTGGGGGAAGTGAATGTGCACTACCACGCTCTCGAACAACTGCCCGGAGAAATTGACGCGGAGGCATTTTCGAATGTGCTCTGCTTGCACCCAACGCTCACCGATGCTGAGCGCCCCAACCTCTTCAAGGAGCTTCATTCCTACTTGTACGGGGGTGGCCAGGTGGTGCTCGCACTGCCGCTCAAGGGGTCCTTTCTCGAGATCGTGGATCTATTTCGAGAGTACGCCTTGAAGTTTGATGATGGTGAGTTTGCCGAAAAGATCGAGGAGGCGATGATGAGTCGCCCCACTATTGAGACGCTGCAGGAAGAGCTGGAAGGGGCCGGGCTAGACGATATCGACGTAGAGATCCGTCACACGGAAATCCCCTTCGATAGTGGGCGCGCATTCATGGAAGATCCAGTCACTCGCTTGCTGATTATTCCGGAGCTTGCCTCCTGGTTGCCGACTGCCGATCTCTCAAAACCCCTTGAATATGTGCGCGAGGCCATCGATAAATATTGGTCGGAAGGCAAGCTGGATCTCACGCTCAACGTCGGTTGCGCCAGCGCCAGGCGTCCCGAGTAGTTGCATCATTCTGCGCTCAGTAGCGGTAGCGCCAGAGCACGTCCATCTTGGTGCCTAGCCTGCCCACCTCTGTTCGGAGCGACCAGTTCCGCCGAAAACGCCAATCCACCGTCCCGGAGAACGCATCACCCCGATCTTGAGAAACAGGATCCTCGGCGCGCTTGTAGCTTCCCTCGAACCAAACCTGATCGCTGAGCTGATACGCTGCCGTGTACGTTGAGTACTGGCCAGCGCGGTTGGTGTTTTCGCTTGCCGTGCGGAGCTCGAAGTTGCCAAGGGGTGTGTCGGCGAGCAAGTCACCGAGCAGCCCAGCCCCGATTCCGATGCCCGTGCTCTCAGCTGACGTATCGCCTTGTCCGGATGACCCTCCCAGAAGGAGCGTTTGCAGCTCCACTTCGCCAAGTGGCGGGTCGCTGCGAAGACTGAGGCTTCCATGCTTGAACGTGCCGCGGATATCCACATAGACGGTGGTCCCGTCTGGGGCACGCCAGCTCGCCGTGACATCCAGTCGAGGATTAGTGGAGTCACCGGTGTCGAAACGCACGCTCCCACGCTCGATCACAAATGCTTTGCCGAGGAGCTGTACCCGGCCGCCAGGGGTCAAGTCGATGGCGCCGAAAACCTCGGTGCGGGCCCCCAATCTGAGTTCGGGGTTGCCTCGGAGGGGGATCACCAGATCGCTTCGGTTCAGGCTGACAGCGTTGCCGAGCCGGAAGTGCAAGACCCAAGGAACGGCACGGCCTCGGACGCGTTTGAGGTTCTCCTCGCTCATGGGTTGCGCCACGATGATATCCGGATTCTCTGTTACATCGATCACCTGCCGCGAGGTGGCTTTGGGTAACTTCGCGGTGAGCTTGGGAACATTAATGTACACGTCGAACTGGTTTTCTTGGCGGTTGAGCGTCAGTTCTGCAACTCCTGTGACCGTTGCTTGCGAGACGCCCTCGATGAGCACGGGAACAGGGTGAGTGAGGTGGACCTGTGCTTCCCCGCTTTCAACCCGCAGGCCCAAAAGCTTGAGCCGAATCGCCCTGGCTTCAAGGTTCGGTACATCGGAGCGCACGTTCGCTTTCAAGAGGTTAACCAGGATGGTCGTATTCTCGCCTTCGCGACTCACCAGGCCCTTGAAGCTGACAGCGCTTAGGCGTGTCCCCATCGCGGCGAGCTGAAGTCGTCCATCGCTCAACTCAACATGACCCGCGAGCGCTCCACCCAGCCCCGCTTCGGTGAGCTTCAGCTGGGCGTCCAGATCGGCGTCGATCTTACCGTCGAGTTCTGTAAATATATCGCTCAAAACGGGCAGTAGAATTCCCGCACCGAAACGCTTCGTTCGGATCTGAACCGAGATGGGCTCGTCCGGGGCCGCGTGAGGGATGGCTCCGGAAAATTCCAGCGGAATCAAGGCTGTAGCATCCAAGGTGCCCGCTCCCTCTTCCGCACGGACCCGCGCTAGGATCTGTTTGGCACCCGCCGTGAACTCCAAACGGCCTCGAGCCACCGGAACCTGGTTGATCGCGGCTCCGTTGAGGTCGATTCGCGCCGTCAGCGCAGGCGCGCCATTCTTGAACCCAAAGCTGAACGGACCGGTTAGCTCGCCCACGATGTCGGCGTCCGCGAGGGGAGCAAATACAGAGAGCGGAAGTCGAGAAATGTTACCCGTCCCTTCAAGCTGAACGTCCCCTGAGTTGCGGCCAGAGATGGCGCCTGGCGGAGCATTGCCACGTAGCTCCACTTGGGCGATAGCCCGCGAACCTTGCAGGACCTCTGCGTTCGCTGTCAGGAGTTGTTGGCTTGTTTGGTAGGCCGCGTGGGCGCGCACATCCACGGGTGATCCGAGCCGGGTCTGTTTGTTCACGAATCCCCGCAGATCAGCGCTGGCTTCGTAGCTTGGAGCACTGAGGGTGCCGGCGATCCCTAGCTGCGCCTTCAGCTGACCCTTGGCTGAAGTGAGCGCGATGGGTGCTGGTAGCTTGTCGATGCTGCGCTCCTCAAGCGCCAGCTGAGCCTGGATCGGGATCTGGTCGAAGTTCGCCAATGCTTCTAACGGCGATCGTTCGAACGCCGACAGATCCAGGTCTGCGCTGAGGACTCCTGATAGCAAGACTCCCGCGGGATCTTTGAGCACGCTCGTCAGATGGATGTTTCCTGTTTGGCCGTTGAGCGTCCCTCCGAGGCTTAGATTGAGGCCAGAGAGCACGAGGGGAGGGCTCTCTGCTTGCGGCAGTTTGACCTCGAGCTCATGCGTCTCGACCACAAACAGCGCTGCGGGGAGCACTTGGTCGCTCGTTCGGCCCAGCGAAATCCGGGCGCTGGCGTAGCCTGAAATCGGTTCCAGGTTTTCTACGGCAAAGAGCAATGGATTTAGCCACGAGAGCTGGATGCGGTCGAGCTGGAGTTCGGCCGAGCCGATGGCTCCCTTGTAGGACTGAAGTTCTGAGATCGGCCCCGCTAGCGTGGTGTCGCTGGCAAATCCGATGGCACCGATTGCAGGCACTAAGGAGGATACCCGCAGGCTCAGTTGGGGGCCGTTGAGCTCACCGTCAGCGCGTACGGACACATTGCGGAGTGGCCCAAATGTGGCATTTCCAAGTGCAAAATGCAGGATCCCTCGCTGATGAGTGGGTGTGGCCTCAATGTCCGAATTGACGCTTAGCGTTCCCGCGAGCCAGCCGCGAGGCAGGCCTAGGATCCGCGTCACCGCGTCGAGATCCACGTGTTCACCGTGGGCGTGGATCCGAATACTCTTTCTGCTGATCTGAACCGACGCTTGCAGGTCCCCGCCGTGACCTTCGAGCTTCAAGTTCTTGAGACTGAGGCCTTCGGGGCTCAACCGGAACTCCTCAACACTGCCCAGGATTTCGTCGCCTGAACGCCGGACGCTGAGCACCACATGGTTCAATGCGGTGGCGGTTCCGAGCGTCAGATCGCCTTGTACTCCCAGCGTGGGGCCAAACGGATCCGAGAGCGAGGCGCGTAGCGCTGAATGTTGGAGCGTTCCGGTTGAGGTCAGAGAGAAGGTTCCAAAACGGAAGCTCGGTCCGTTCAAGCCATCCCCTTTCAGCGAGAGCTGCACGGCTAGATTTTCCAGTTGGTCGAGCCGCCCACGGGCGCTCCCTTGGAGCTGAGCGCGCTTGACCTTCACGCCGCTGTAACTCAGATTGCCGACGCTTCCCGAGATCGTGGAATCAATCTGGCCGTCTTTGATCGAGGTTCTTGCGGATAATTGAGCTACTCCATGGGTGTCCAGCAGGGAGCGAAGCCGCGGTGCTCCCTCGAGCGCGAAGGTTCGGGTCTGTGCGTTCACCTCGAGAATGCCGTTCGCGTCGAGAACATAATCGGCGGTGATAGGGATTCCGGGTTCGAGGATGAGCGCGTGGCCACGTAGGCCGGCCGCGTCTGCGCTGCCCGAGGTCTGTAAGGCGGGGAGTGCCAATTGCCCGATCTGAGTTGGTTCAGATGCGACGCGATACTGTGCGCTCAGCTGAGAATCCTTGAGCTTTGCGTCGAGATCCACGCCGATGTTGAGCGAGGTCTCGGGCATGCTCTCACCGAGCAAGCGCAGATCCAGGGAGCTCACGCGGCCCGCGAGATTCATCTGGAAGGGCGCAGACACGGCGAGCTGTCCGTTGAGTGAAAGCTCAGTCGTGCCAGCCAAAAGGCCAAGCTGGATAGCTAAATTTGGCAAAGTCCCGGAAGCTTCGAGGTGCGCGCTCACCGTATCCGTGACGGGCCAGGCGGGCAACAGTGCTTTGACGTGGGCGGGTGCTGCCTTGGGGAGGTCGAGTGTTGCTTGGATGTGTTTCCCGCTTGTTCGGATTGCGCCGTTGACTTGCAACTCACCAATCCATCCGTCCAGAGTTGTCCACATCACATCAGGGGATCGGAAGTGGAAACTCGCAATCAGGCGTATGTCGCGCGGAAGCAAGCCCTGTGCGATCAGTGAAAAACGGTCCAAATCAATCGAAGTTTGTCGACCATTCGCGTCAATGGCGGCGTGCAGATTGGAAAGCGTCACATCAAACGGACTGGGACCTAGACCGGAGGCGTGGACAACCTGCTGACCAATCTCAAGCGTAGGGATCCGAATCCGTAGGCTTGAGCGTGCGGATGCTGGGTGAGATGAACTCGGAGGTGCGTTGGCGGCAGTCGTGCTCAGAGCATCGAGTAAGCTCGGCTGACCTTGGTCATTCGGGAATAACCAAATCTCTCCGCGCTCCACGCGAACATGGGGGATGAGCAGCTCTTGAACGTGCCCGTTCACCGCCCAAGCGAAGGCTAAACGCAACCAGGGGATCTGGACGCGAATGCCAGTCGCCTGAAGCACACGACGCCCTGCACGGTCATCCACGGTCAAGAGCTTGAGCTTTAAACTATCGACCTCGATGTGCTCTATCTCACCCAGGTGCACGGCTCCCGAGACAACTCCCTGAAGCGCCTGGTTGACGCTGCGGGTGAGCAAGCTGCGCCCCGCCGGGGTATTCAAATGCCAGACGAAAGCTAGCGTGAATGTAGTCAGGAAGACGGTCGTGAGCGCGAGCGCACCGAGGAGCCTCCGAAGCCAGCGCCGAGAGGTTGCCATTTAGAAGTCTTCTCCCAGGCTCAAATGCAAGGCGGCAGGCAGGCCTAGTAGACTCCTGGGGCGCTCTTCTGGGGGCCTATTCCGAACTTCCTGGAAAGAAGGAATGCGTATCCCGAGGTCGGCTCGCACCGGTCCGACGGGGGTTAAGTAGCGAAGACCAGGCCCGATCGAAAGATGCGGAGAATCGAAGGATAACTTCTCGCCCTTGGCAAATACATCGCTCGAATCGATAAACGTGGCTCCACTCAATGGGCCAAGTATTGGAAAACGCACCTCCACCGAAGCTTCCCAGAGCTGATAGCCGCCAATGGGTTGGGCACGGCACTCCTCACGCCGGTTTCCTAAGGGGCAAGCCTTGTTGGGGTCAGCGTCCAATTGCCGGGTCAGAAGTTCGAGCGTATCTTGCGAATTCACGCCTTGGAAAGCGTAGCCACGGTTCGAACCGGGGCCGCCAGAATAGAAACCGCGAACCAGCCGTAGCAGCTGCGCTGCTGCCGGATCTTGGGGTTCAGTGAGTGAATATAGCAAGCCATGAGTACCGCGTACGGCTAGCACTACGCGGCGCGAGAGCGGCCAAAAGGCACGAAGTTCTGGCCGCAAGCGCAGATCGTTGCCGGAGCCGAGTAGCCATTGGTTATTGGCTTGTGCGCTCACTGATAGCGAAAGGCCCTTTCGGGGCTGGAGCGGATTGTCGCGAAAATCGAGCGTAGAATCGAGTTCTGGAAAAGAGGCGACGATGTTCTCGTTGGCTGTTGTGCCGCCGTAAATGAAGGGAGTGCGGTAGTCTAGGTTATAGGAGGGCGTTATCAGGAGGTGCTGGTGAAAGAAGGCACGTTCAAGTCCGAGCGCTGACTTGAGCTCGCGGAATCCGAGCACCTTGGCAGCTTTCGGATCGCCATCGTAGACCGACAAGAACGGTACGAGATTGAATTGTCCGCGGGCGAAGCCGGTTGTCCTGCCCTCAAGAAAGGAAGGCTGGCGAAGCTCGATTTGTGAACGCAGCTCCCAGAGAGGCAACACGTTGCTGGTGATGTTGTCGATACGAGCTGGGAAGAAGTTAACTCCAGGGCGTGCGTCGATCGTCACATGTCGCAATCCACCGAGTGCATTGCGATCTTCCCATGAAGTGTGGAGTCCGGTCGCAAGCCGAACGGCGTCGGCTGTCGCGCCAACGCCGACGCCGAGCGTGCGGAGTTTTGTTTCAGAGACGTGGATCGTGATAGGTACGGTGTGGCTCGGTGACGGGCGTCGATCTTGGAGGATGTCGATTTTCGAAAAGACTCCGAGCGCCGCCAAAGCGTCCTCTGCGTCCTTGATGTCACCGGCGTTGTAGAGATCGCCTTCCCGGAAAAGCACTGTGTCGCGGATGGGCTGTTCGGGGATCTCAGAGAGTCCGACGAGCGTGATGGCCCCGTAACGGCTGAGTGGGCCAGGCGAAACTGTAAAGTGCACCGTCGCACGATGGGTTGGTAAGTCCACATCGACCTTGCCGACCACCTCGACCAGGGCATACCCCTTATCTCCGAGTACCGAGCGGAGCTCCGCCTTGCTCGCTTCGTAGTTCGCTTCGAGGAATGGCCGACCTGCGCGAATCGTCACCGCCTTGATGGCTGCTGTAGCCAGCGCAAGCGGTAGGCTCTCGACGCCTTGGACTTCAATGCGATCGGTGATCACAGGTGGCCCCTCTTTCACCAGGATCTGGACGCGCGCACGGTGCGCATCCATGCGCAGAATCCGGGTGGCGCTCACCTTCGCTTCGTAAAAGCCCAGGGCGCGATACTGGCGCTCAATCCGCGCTAGATCACGAGCCAGTAGCGTCTCATCCAGAATTTCATACTCAAAAGCCACTCCTTCCCAGATGCCGAGGAAGCGAGGCGAGCGGTGCGTCGTGAGCCCCTCTAGGATCTCATCTTCCGAGCTGGCCTCGGCACCTTCCAGCGATACATCAGCAACTACCAGTCGGCCAACGGGATACGGCTTCTTAACGCAGCCGCTGCTGGCCAGACTTAGGCAACACGCGGCGAGCATCAGGCAACACAAACGCAAAAGCGCCAGTCGATGTCGACCGGCGCTGGACTTGCGAGACGTTGAATTACTTCTTCTTCGGTCGGCGCTTGACGCCCGGTAGTGTTGCCAGTTCCTCAGGAGTCTCAAGGTACTGGATCTTCTGTACATCCATGAGGCCCATGAAGGGATTGGCTTCGACGCCAGCTGAGGATTTTGTGAAGGTGGTTGAATAGGCTCCCGTGAGGCGCACCTTCGCACCTGCCACCGGCAGCGGATTCGGGACGGGCACGCCCCAGAAAGTATCGCTGAATTCTGCGTCATCTTTGCCTTTGTCGAACTCAGCGATGGCATCGTAGATCTGAGCGTTGTTAGACGCCCAGCCCATGACCTTGATCGAATCTTCTTCCGAGGCGTCCTTCGTGTCACCTACCCAGAAGGCAGGAATTGGCGGCTTGCAGTCTTCAGGATCGGCAACGCCTCCCTTATGCACAGCACACTCGGGTGCGGTCGGGAGAGTCGTTTTGGTGATGTAGCCCACCAAATCGATCTTCTTGCCGGCGATTTCCGGTCGGTGCACCCTGCTTCGGAGCGAGTAGCTTGCGCCCCCAACGGTGTATGCGTCGCCGTCCTTCACGGGCTTCTTCGGCAGCGTGGGCACAGCCGGCAGCGAAGCCTTGGGACCCTTGTACGCTTCCACTGGCTTGTAGGGGATTTCTTCAACACCACACCCAGTCATGCTAGCGAGCATGAGTGAGCAAGCGGGCAACAGGGCGAAACGAAATTGCATCGACATTCAACGGCCTCCTCGGAAATTACTCTGGCACGGTAATGCGCCCGTAGGGCGTTCAGCAACCCCGTGTAGACAAAAACCCAAGGTAAAGCACCGGTGAAAGCGCTCGGCACGTCGATTTGGTGAGGGGGCAGACCCCCGCGCCCTCTCCTGCTGGGCTTTCAGGGTCCGTAGTAGGTTGCCTCTGCCTATGCCTCGTCGCCACCGCGTCCCCGTTCCGAGCCTTGCCCTGGGCTCGCTGGTCCTGGATCCGCTCGCGTCGAAGTACGTGTGCAAGGTGCTGCGGGTGGCAGCGGGTGATAATCTGCAATTGTTCGATCCGTTGAGTGTCCAGAGAGGCGAGGCTAGGGTTGTGGTGAGCGAGCCGAGTCGCGTGGTGTGTGAGGTGCTCTGCATTGAGACGGCAACCGAAGTTCCCAGCGTCCGAGTTTCTATACTCCAAGGAATGAGCAAGGGTGACCGCGTGGAACGTGTGATTCAAGACGCGACAGCGCTGGGCGTCACACGCATCGTCGTGACACGAACGGAACATGCAGTGGTTCCGCCCCCAGAAAACTCAGATGCTCGTCTGACCCGTTGGCGACGGATTGCGTTGGAAGCTGCTCGCCAGTCCGGACGCGGCGATGTGCCCGAAATTTCTGTTGGGAGCTCGCTCTCAGCCAGCTTGGTTCAGGTGGGCAATCTTCCGCTGCGTTTGTTGCTTGAGCCTTCGGCCAAGCTGACGTTGGCGGAGCGCCTGGCTAGTTGGGAAGTCGCAACTGGGATTTGTGTGGCGGTCGGACCGGAAGGGGGATTTTCAGCGGGCGAGCTCGCCGAATTCGCGCACCAAGGTTGGCACGGTGCGACGCTCGGACCGCTCGTGCTGAGAACAGAATTGGCCCCGATCGTGGCTCTTGCCCAGATCTTGGGGCGCACGCTTGGGCCTGCAGAGGCTTTGCCGCTATGACGCCAACCATGCCGAGCCAGCTCCGTATCCTGGTCGCTAAGCCGGGGTTAGACGGTCACGATCGAGGCGCCAAGATCGTGGCGCGTGCGTTGCGAGATGCGGGTTTCGAGGTGATTTACACGGGCCTTCATCAGACGCCGGAGATGATCGCTTCGGCCGCTGTGCAGGAGGATGTGGATGCCGTCGGGCTTTCGATCATGAGTGGGGCACACAACACTTTGTTTCCGGCTGTGATCGACGCGCTGGCGCGACGCGGTGCTTCCGACATCGCCGTATTCGGAGGCGGCATCATCCCGGACGAAGATGTGGAACGGCTAGAAGCCCTCGGGGTGCGCAAGGTTTTTCGACCGGGTACTTTGATTGCTGAAATCGTCGAATGGGTCTCAACGTTAGGTCAGCCGTCGCCGCCTTAGCGGGCGTCGACCTGGAGGCTGCGTGTCTCAAGCACCACAGCGGAGCGGGTGAGACACCACACACTTCCTTGCGAAGCCAACGCGGATGTGCCGAAACCATTGGGCATTTGGCACCGGCAGCGGACGGCTCAGCTCTTGCGAGTTAGGTCTCATGCCACTCGCTTTCGTACCAGCGCTCCTCTCGTTGTTGATGCTTGTTGCGACGCTCAAGATTCGTGTCGCTTCACCCAAGAGCTGACCCCCTGAGCAGTAAGCTGATGTAGGACAAACGCTCCTCGCGTACGAATCAGGATCCAGCTAGATCTGCGCTGGTTCATGAAAAAATTCGGCGGTTGACAGGTTGGCCGGAAACCCTTTATCTGTCCTCAAGTGGGAAGAAGTGGGGTCAAGTGTCGCTCCATCCCAGCTGAGACCTGAATGTTCCGAGGACAGTTTGCCCACAGCATCGATTCGAAAGGTCGCGTCAGCCTGCCCGCGCGTTTTCGCGAATCGTTGGTCTCGCCGAGTGACAGCCGCTTCGTGCTCACCGGCGCGCTCTTTGATCCTTGCTTGCACGTGTATCCGATGCGCGCCTGGGAAGCCTTCGAAGCCAAGATTTCTGAACTTCCCAGCATGGATGTGAACGTGGTGCGGTTTCGTCGCTTGTACGTTTCCGCGGCAGTGGAGTGTGAGCTTGACACTGCGGGTCGAGTCCTCATCCCGCCCCAGATGCGTGAGAAAGCTCGCATAGAAAAGGATGTCATCTGGGCCGGCATGGGCGCCATCCTGGAGCTTTGGTCCAAGAGCGAATGGGATCAGAGCCTGGCGATGACACCCACGGAAGCCGCTGAGTTCAAACAAGCCGTCATGGAGCAGATTCGAATATGAGCATGCTAGCCCACCGTTTGGATGAATCAATCATGTTTGAGCACAAGCCTGTCATGCTCGAGCCCGTCATTGCGGCGCTCGCTCCTAAACCGCGTTGTATTTACATCGACGCAACGGCCGGAGGTGGGGGCCATAGTGCGGCAATCCTCGAAGCGTGCTCCGAAGCCAACGTCATCGCCTTTGATCGAGATCTAGAGGCAGTGCAGGCAGCGAGTGCGAAGTTAGCCAAGTATGGACATCGCGCCGAGGTGGTGCATGCAAGCTTTGCCGGGATCTACGAATGGTTGAAGCAGCGCAATATATCCAGAGTGGATGGCCTACTGGCAGATCTTGGCGTGAGTTCTCATCAGATCGATTCGGCCGAGCGCGGCATGAGCTTTCGGATGGAGGGTCCGCTCGACATGCGCATGGACACTTCCGAAGGCCAAACGGCGCTCGAATTGATCGAGAGTCTTTCGCAAGACGAACTAGCGGACGTGATCTACCAGTTCGGAGAGGAGCGGCGTTCGCGCCGTGTCGCACGCTGCATCAAGCAGGCACTCGATCTAGATGAACTCCACACGACGCTGGATCTGAGGCGAGCCATCGTCCGAGCGGTGGGGCCGCAGCGAACGGGCGGTTTGGACCCGGCGACTCGCACGTTTCAGGCGTTGCGCATCGCCGTGAATGGCGAGCTGGAGCAGCTGAAGGTGATCCTCGCCTTGGCCGAGGAAATTTTGATGCCGGATGGCACCGCCGTGATCATGAGTTTTCATTCGTTGGAGGATCGGTTGGTGAAGCGCGCCTTCGCTGAGAAATCTGTCTGGCAGCGGCTCTCAACGAAGCCTGTGATTGCCAGCCCCCAAGAGCAACAAGAAAATCCTCGCTCGCGAAGTGCGAAGTTGCGTGCTGCCCAGCGTCGCATGGGCGATGAGTTCAGTCCGGAGCCGCCTTCCTATGGTGCCCAAGTGGTGAGCCTGGGACGGAGGGGCCGGTGACACGGACGGGCATCTTCCTCACGTTGTGGACCTTGGCAGTGCTCGGCGCGGTGAGTGCCTTCATCCTGTATTTGGCGCTTCGTGTGAGCTCAATTGAGATCGGCTATGAGCTCGGGCGTGTTCACGCAAAAGTGGCAAGACTGCGCGAAATGAAGCGCGTTTTAGAATTGGAGCTGGCAAGTCAGAAGACTCCCGAACGAGTCGAGTTCGTGGCGCGCGCACTCTTCGATATGAGCGCTCCCGACGCGCAACGGCTCATCGCCGCAGGCCCGGAGCCTGTGGATGAGAATGAAGCCATGGGAGAGAATCAAGAGCCATGAACAGCCTGAAGGGCGATCGAGGTCGTGGCGTTCGGCTACGCATGGGGATCGTCTGCGGGCTGATGGCCCTCGGCCTGGGGTTGATCGTTTCTGCGGGCTGGGATCTCACATTTGTGGACGGCTCTCGCTGGCGTGAGATGGCTGAGCAGCAGCGTCAGCGCAAGCTGAACATTATCCCTAAGCGCGGTACCATTTACGACCGAAACGGCAGTGCCTTGGCGATCAGCGTCGAAGTTCCCAGTGTGAGCTTGGATGCGTATGAACTGCTGCGCGGGGTGGAGCCCCAAGATGTGCCTGCAGCTGCCCGTGAAGCCGCGAATCGTATCGCTGCAGCACTCACCCTGAATCCGGGCGAGGTGGAGGGAAAGGTTCTCCAGAAACGTCGCTTCATCTGGTTGAAACGCCGCATCTCCGCTGACGAAGTGCTGGCACTGGGGCGCCTTTCAGCGCCTGAAGCCGGAGGTCAACCTCGGTTGCGAGGTTTGTTGGTCGAGCCTGATCCTCAGCGTTTCTATCCTCGTCGCGAATTGGCGGGGCCCATGCTGGGCTTTGTTGCACCCGACGGCAAAGGCAAAGATGGCGTCGAGTATCGGCTCAATTCTGATTTGGAAGGGAGCACCGATAGTATCCGGGGCCTTCGAGACCGAGCGGGGCGTCTCATTTTTGCTGACGGGCTGAGTGACGATCGCTCACTGGCCGGCAATCACGTGTATTTGAGTATCGATCAGCGCATTCAGTACGTGGCCGAACGAGAACTCGCCAATACCGCACGCACGTTTGAAGCCAAAGGTGGCTCTGTAGTGGTGGTGCGCCCGAAAACGGGAGAGATCCTCGCGCTTGCCAGCTGGCCTGGTTACAACCCCAATGATTATCGCGAAAGTGACGCAGATGAGCGCCGGGATCGCAGTACGGTGGACGTGTTCGAACCGGGCTCCACCATGAAGATCTTCACGGTGGCCGCGGCTCTCGAGGGCAATGCCATCACACCGACGCAGACGCTGTACTGTGAGAAAGGCAGCATGCGGATCGACAACATCACGATCCGCGATACCCATCCTTCGGAATGGCTCTCGATCGCCCAAGTTTTGGCGCAATCCTCGAATATTTGTGCCGCCAAGATCGGCCTCAGCCTGGGCCCCAGCAAGCTCTACGATGCCTTGCGAAGTTTTGGATTTGGGCAAGAAACAGGCATCGAGCTTGCCGGAGAATCGTCGGGAACGCTCCGTCCGCGGGGGCGCCCGTGGGTTCAGGTTGAAACGGCCTCTGCCTCTTTCGGCCAAGGGATTGGGACCACGAATCTGCAGATGGCGATGGCCGTCTCAGCGATCGCCAATGGCGGGCTCCTGATGGATCCCATCATTGTCCAAAAAGTGACAACGGCCTCTGGCGATGTCGTACGCGAAGCCTCGCCGAAGGTGCGCAGGCGCGTGGTGTCACGACGTGTGGCGCGTGAGATGGCTGAGCTCTTGATTTCTGTTACGGAAGATGCTGGCACGGGGCTTGAGGCGGCGATCCCCGGCTACCAAGTCGCAGGCAAAACGGCCACCGCGCAGAAGACCGATCCCAAGACGGGTCAGTATTCGCTCGACTATTACGCCGCTTCGTTTGTCGGCTTTGTGCCCGCTTTTGACCCAGATGTGGTGGTGAGCGTGATGGTGGATGAGCCGATGTTGGAGCATTCCGGTGGCGCCGTCGCCGCGCCAATTTTTCGTCGCGTCTCCCAGGCTGTGCTGGAGTGGCAGGGCACAACTCCCAAAGGAACCCAGAGTGTCGATCTTGGAGCGTTGGCCCGAGCACCCGATGCTGCAAATATCACGTATGACCTGATTCAGAAGGCCGAAGGAAAGAAACCAGCAGTGCAGCAGGTCGTCGCTACTGAAGTTGTGCCAAAGGGTCGAGTGCGAGTGCCTGACATGACAGGTTGGCCGATGCGCCGTGCGCTCGTGCAGGCGCGTGAGCTTCAGGTCACACCGAAGGTGGTTGGGTCCGGGTTGATCGCTCGCCAGGTACCGGCTCCGGGCGAGGTCATGGCGGTAGGCGCGCCAATGGTTCTCTACTTTGAACCGGCGTCGTGAGGCCAATGGCTGCAGTGACTCCCGCTCCGTTCGCTGTCACTGTGGGCGCGGTCGCGGCCAGTCTTTCTGGGTTGATCGCGCGCGTTGGTGGATCGCCCGCGGTTGGAGTAGCGGGTTTATCGCAGGATTCCCGCACCATTTTGCCCGGTGAGATCTTTGCGGCACGAGCTGGGAAAAGCGCGGACGGGGGTGCTTTCATCGAGGCGGCGCTGTCCAAGGGCGCGAGCGCCTTGTTGTTGGGCGTGGAGGTGCAGCTGCCGGCAACACAGGTTCCCATTATTTGGGTGAGTGATATTGAGCGGGCAATTCCGCTCGCCGCGGAGGCTGCGTTTGGCTATCCGAGTCAACAACTCAAGGTAGTTGGGATCACGGGCACGAACGGAAAGACAACGAGCACCTGGCTTGTGCAACAGGCCCTGCTCGGCGCTGGCTATTCAGCTGCAAGCCTCGGGACGCTTGGTTTCAATTTTGGTGGAGTTTCGGTCGATGTGGGCCTCACCACACCGCAAGCGGATGCCGTCTGTCGCTTTGAGCAGCAGGCGCTTTCAAAAGGCGCCAGCCACTTCGTGATGGAAGTCTCCAGCCACGCTCTTCTGCTGAATCGAGTGCTGGGCCTGAAGTTCAGCGTGGGCGCGTTTACGAATCTCACCCAAGATCACCTGGATTTTCACGGGTCCTTGGAAAACTACTTTCTAGCCAAGTCCAAGCTTTTTACTGAGCTTGAGCCCGGGGTCAGTGTCATCCACACCACGAGTCCGTGGGGGCAGCGCTTGGTGAAGCTTGCCAAGGGGCGCGTCATCACGGTGGGCCTCCAGGCGGGCGCTGATGTGTTCCCGAGCGCTTGGCAGATAGACGCTCGAAGCTTAACGGCCAAGGTCGAGCTGCCCTCGGGAAGGGTCGAGTTTTTGGCGCCACTCGTGGGCAAACACAATCTGGAAAATTGCTTGACAGCTCTCGCCATTGTTGAAGGCCTCGGCCTGGATGTTCAGGCTGCTGCCGAGGCACTCGCAACGGTGCCGCAAGTACCCGGCCGCATGGAGCGTTGCGATTCTGAGTTCGACGATGTGGCGGTGGTTGTGGATTATGCTCACACTCCAGATGCGCTGGCGCGTGCCCTGTCCGCAGCTCGTGGGCTCGGGCAAGGTCGGCTGGTTGGTGTCTTTGGGTGCGGCGGGGACCGCGACCCCACCAAACGCTCGCTCATGGGGGAGAGCGTGCGTGCGGGAGCGGACTTTGCTTTCATCACCAATGACAACCCCCGCTCTGAGTCTCCGAGTCTGATTGCCCGCGCGATCGAGGTGGCCTTTGTCGGAGAGGCGTCCCGGTATTCGGTGGTCTTGGATCGCGCCGAAGCGATCACTTCGGCGATTTTGGGTGCGGCCAGCGGGGACGTGATCTTGGTAGCCGGCAAGGGGCACGAGACGTATCAAATCGCCGAGGGTGTGCGGTCTGAGTTCGACGACCGGGTGCAGGCGCGGAAAGCCTTGGCACAACGACGTGAGCTGGGGAGGCGCCACTAATGGCTTCCATCATCCCACAAAACGCAGTGCTTCTAACGGGGCAGGAGATCGCAACTGCCACACAGGCAAGCTTCGGGGACACGGCCCTTGCGTGCGTTCAGTTCCAGGGCGTCACCACCGATAGTCGTGCAAGCCTGCACGGAAAATTGTTCGTGGCGCTACGTGGTGAACGCTATGACGGCCACGCGTATGTTCAGCAGGCACTGAAAGCTGGAGCGGCGGGTGTGCTCGTTGAGAAGAGGTCGCTGGTTGAAAGCTCGGAGCGTGTATTCTACGTGGATGACACGCTGACAGCGCTCGGGGAGCTTGCCAAGTTTCACAGAGCGCGCTGGAAGGGCCGGATCATAGCCGTGGCGGGCTCTGCCGGGAAAACAACCACCCGCTCAGCGATCCATCGCGTCCTTTCGCAGGTGTTGCCGGCGGGCAGCGTTTGGTCTCCGGCGGGAAATCTCAATAATCAGATCGGCGTGCCGATGGTGCTCTTGGCGTTGACGAGTGCGCACCAAGTGGCGGTGGTGGAGATCGGAACGAACGCTCGGGGCGAGGTGAGTCAGCTTTGCCGGATTGCTGTGCCCGATATTGGAGTCCTCACGTTGATCGATCTCGAACACACCGAAGGTCTAGGGGATTTGGCGGGGGTGGAAGCCGAAGAAGGTGCGCTTTTTCAGGGGCTGAGCCCGACAGGCATTGCTGTGGGGAACGCTGATGACGAACGAGTGTTGCGTCAGCTGCGCAACGCTCGGGCAGAAACCAGGCTAAGCTACGGTACCGTCGCGGGCTCCGACTACCGGGTAGTTGAGCGCCAGGTTTTGCAAGACGGGCAGAGTCTGGTTGGCGTGGAACGGGCCCTGCCAGCTCCGGAGCACGAGACTCTGCGCTTTCGTTCATCGCTCCCGGGGCGTGCGGGTGCGCTCGGGGCCGCTTGTGCGTTAGCGGTTTCGGAATTGACCCTGGGTCGTCGCTTGACCGCGTCAGAGCTGGAAAACGCCCTCGAAATTGGTGTAGGGGAGGAGGGCCGATTGCGCCCCATTGAGCTCCAAGACGGAAGCCTGTTGATCGATGACAGTTATAATTCGAACCCCGCAAGTGTCCTCAGTTCAGTCGAATGCGCTGAGGAGTTGGCACAAGCGAGAAGCGCGCGGCTTATTTTGGTAATGGGGGAAATGCGCGAGCTGGGCTCCTTGGCTGCTAGAGAGCACGAGCGAGTGGGCCGCCGCCTAGCTGCGAGCCGCGCTCAGTACTTAGTGGCGGTGGGCGGTGAAGCTCGGCGATTTTTGGGAGCAACCCAAACGAACGCATTCAAGTCGGATTTCGCCGAGACGGCCTTGGATGCCCTCAGGCTGCTCAATCAAGAGCTGCAGGCTGGGGACGTGATCTTGGTCAAGGCTTCGCGCGGCGTGCGCGCAGAGCAGGTTGTTGAGGGGCTCATTCAAGCAAAAGGGCGCGTTCAGTGATCTACTACCTGCTTTATCCCTTTCACGATCAGGTGAACGCACTCAACGTGCTCCGTTACACGTCGTTCCGCGCCATCATGGCGACGATCACAGCAATGCTGATGAGCTTTCTCGTCACGCCTTGGTTCATCAAAAAATTGCGTGGCAAGCAAATCAGCCAGATCATTCGAGAAGAAGGCCCCGAATCGCACTTCGCCAAGCGCGGTACCCCCACCATGGGTGGCGCGCTGATCTTGGTTTCTGTACTGGTACCGACAGCGCTTTGGGCAGATGTCCATAACACCTTTGTGATCGCGACCACGGCCGTCACCGCAGGTTACGGTGCGATTGGCTACCTCGACGATCGCATGAAGCTCGAAGCTAAAAGTTCTAAGGGGTTGGCTGGCCGATACAAGCTGATCGGGCAGTTCTTGATCGCAGGCTTCGCGATCACTTTTCTTTTCTTGAACACGACGGACTTGCCGCCGGCGTGGATAGAAATGCGCGGCAGGCTGGCCATCCCATTTTTGGCATTCTCCAAGCACCCCATTGTCCTTCCGCTTGGCGTTTACATCGCGTTCGCGCTATTCGTCGTGGTCGGCACCAGCAACGCGGTGAATCTCACCGATGGGCTGGATGGGCTCGCGATTGGCCCCGTCATGATCAGCGCGGTCACTTACAGCATCTGGGCGTACCTCGCCGGCAGCGTGCTCTTCGGGCGACCGATCGCCAGCTACTTGGACATCGCAGGTATTCCCGAGATGGGTGAGTTGGCGATCTACGGCGCTGCAGTGGTGGGGGCAGGTATCGGCTTTCTTTGGTACAATACTTACCCGGCACAGGTATTCATGGGGGACGTGGGTTCGCTCGCGCTCGGAGGTGGGCTCGGAATGATGGCCGTGCTCACCAAGAATGAACTGTTGAGCGTGCTCCTCGGTGGGGTGTTTTTCGTAGAGGCCGTGAGCGTCATCACCCAGGTAGCCTCCTTCAAGTTGTTCAAAAAGCGCGTGTTTCTCATGGCGCCGATCCACCATCACTTTGAAAAGAAGGGCTGGCCCGAGCCTCGCATCATCGTTCGTTTTTGGATTATCAGCATTCTTCTCGCGTTGGTCGCGCTCTCTTCCCTCAAGGTGCGTTGATGGATCTCTTTGGAAAGAAGATCATCGTCGTTGGCCTGGGCAAAAGCGGGGTGGCCGCGGCAAAGTTGTGCATGACGCAGGGAGCCGTGGTTCTAGGTACCGACAGAGCTAGCGCAGATAAGGTGCTTCCCGAAGCGTTGGGCCTGGGTATCGAGCTCAGGCTGGGTGGGCACGAAGGCGTGGACTTCCTGGCAGCAGATCTTGTGGTGGTGTCACCGGGCGTGCCTGAATTTCAAGCGATCCGGGAGGCAGAGCGCGCAGGGGTTGAGGTGATTGGGGAATTGGAGCTGGCAGCGTATTTTGCAACGGCCCCGATTTTGGTTGTGGGAGGTACGAACGGTAAGAGCACCACCGTGACGCTGCTCGCAGACCTGTTGTGCGCTTTCGGTAAGCGCACATTCCTGGGCGGAAATCTTGGCACACCAGCCAGCGAGTTGGCTAACGGAGTTTACGATTACGTGGCGCTTGAGGTGTCGAGCTTTCAGGCTGAACGGGTTCCTAGGCTGAAGCCGAAAGTCAGTGTCCTGCTCAACATTACCGACGATCATCTGGATCGCTACGCATCGTTTGACGCCTACGCACACGCCAAAGGGAACGTTTTCGTGAATCAGAGCCCTGAAGACGTCGCCATCATCCCGCTCAGTGACAAGCTGTGTCTCGAACAGGCCAATCGGGGTCGCGCGCGGGTCGTAACGTTTGGTTTCAACGCCGATTACGCGGTTCACGGTCGATCGATCGTGGAAACACGGACAGGCGAGTCATTTAGCCTTGAGAAAAGCAGCTTGTTTGGCGCTCCAAACCTCTTGAATGCAGCTGCCGCTATCGCCGCAGCGCGCGCGCTGGGTGTGTCCTCTCAAGCGATTGCTGACGGGCTGTTGGCATTCAGGCCGCTAGCGCACCGCATGTGTTTTGTGACTGAGTTCAAGGGCGTCCGCTATTACGATGATTCGAAAGCCACGAATGTGGGGGCAGCGGTGACAGCACTCTCCGGAATGGAGGAGCCTTGGACCGTATTGATCGCTGGCGGGCGCGACAAGCTCGGATCGTATGCCCCACTCGTGCGTGCGCTCGGAAAAAAAGGCAGAGCAGCGATTGTTATCGGTGAGGCCAAGGAAGTTTTGAAGCAAGCCATCGGTTCGGTGGTCCCCGTCTGGGAAGCGGCGTCCATGTACGAAGCCGTGACGCTCGCAGCGAAAGCTGCTGAGGTGGGCGACGCCGTTCTGTTGAGCCCTGCGTGCTCTAGCTTTGACATGTTTAAAAGCTATGCGGAGCGCGGCGATTGCTTCCAGGACGCTATTTTCGGGTTGCGAGAAGGGAAACAGGCATGAACTTAGGTCGACTGATACGGCGTACAGGTTCGGTTGGGCCGGTGGACGCGGTGTTAGCTGCAGTGGTGATTGCACTGCTGGGCTTCGGCGTGGTGATGGTATTCAGCGCGAGCACGATCGAAGCGACGGCTGTTTATCGCGACCCACAGTATTTCCTGAAGCGGCAAGGTGTGTACGCACTGGTGGCGTTAACGCTCATGCTGGTGATCTCGCGCATTGATTACCATCGCATTAAGCCATTCACTTATCCGATCCTGGGTGGTGTGACGATTCTCATGCTCATGAGCGTGGTCGGATTTGGGCATTCGGGCGGAGGTGCCGCGCGTTGGCTCGCCGTGGGTCCCGTTCATATTCAGCCTTCTGAAATCGCGAAGTTGGCGTTGATTTTTTGGCTGGCGTACTCACTTGAAAAGAAACGCGAGCAGGTCAAATCGTTTTCGATTGGAATGTTGCCGCACCTCTTGATGGCGGGTGCACTGATGCTCTTGTGTTTGAAGCAGCCAGATTTTGGCGGGGCATCGGTGCTGCTGTTTTTGACCTTCACGCTGCTGTTCGTTGCGGGCGTGAGGCTGGGCTACCTGTTGGGTGCGGCCATGTTGGGTGCAGTCTTTGCCGTTTGGGCCGTTCGCTTCACCTCCTATCGTTGGGAACGCATGCTGGCGTGGTTCAACATGAATGAACATCGGCAGGATCTCGCCTATCAACCCTTTCAGTCGGTGATGAGTTTTGGTTCGGGGCAGCTGTCGGGAGTTGGCCTAGGCAAGGGGTTTCAGGCGCTCTACCTGCCTGAAGCACACACGGATTTTATTTCGGCAATCATCGGAGAAGAACTGGGATTCATCGGTATCCTGGGCCTGTGCCTGGTTTATCTGGTGATCGTTGCGCGTGGCGTGCGGGTCGCCCTCTTGGCTGGTGACGACTACGGCTCGTATGTCGCCTTCGGGATATCGGTCCTATTCGGTGTCCAAGCGCTCGTGAATCTGGCCGTGGCGATGGCAATATTTCCAACCAAGGGGCTGACGCTTCCGTTCGTGAGCTACGGAGGTTCTTCACTCTTGGTTAACGCGTTTGCAGCAGGTGTGCTGCTGAATATTTCACGCGCGAGAGGGCCAGCGAATCGTCGCATTGAAGAGCCGTTCGGGCCGGATCCGGAGGCCAGCGTTTTGGTGGCTTCAGGGGTTGGCTACGCCAACGCTGGGTCGCGCCGAAAGGCACTCGCATGACGAAGCGAAACTCGAAACCGGGCAAGATCTTGTTCGCGGGTGGAGGCACCGGCGGGCATGTTTTCCCGATGATCGCCGTGGCTGAGGCGGTGCTTCAGCTGAGTCGTGCGGAAGTGTTGTTTGTCGGCACCGAACGCGGACTTGAAGCCAAGATCGTTCCTGAGCGCGGCTATCCGATTCGTTTCATGCGGGTCTTGCCGCTGCGCGGTGGGGGCGTGGCTGGCGCGGCCAAAGGGCTTTGGCGAGCTGCAGCGGCAGTCCGAGAAGCGCGCGCACTGCTTCTCGTCGAGCAACCGAGCATTGTCTTTTCTGCGGGTGGTTATGCTGCTGGGCCGATTTCTTTGGCAGCGAGGACGCTCGGGATCCCCGTCGCGCTCTTGGAGCCAAATAGCGTAGCTGGCCTTGCCAATCGCTTGATGGCGCCTTTTGTTGAGCGAGCTTACACGGCGTTTGAGCGTTGCGAGAGGCACTTTTCGCGGCAGCGCGTGTTGCGCCTGGGCGTGCCGATCCGAAACGGTTTTCAGCGTACCGAATATAGCCGTGCCGTTGGCGGCGCACGATTGCGTGTTCTGGTGATGGGTGGGAGCCAGGGTGCGCGCACGCTGAATGAAGTCGTGCCGCAGGCGTTGGCCCGCGTGGCCGGCGAGGTCGAAGTGCGGCATCAGTGCGGGCGGGATGCCGTTCCCGCGGTCGAGCGGAGCTATGAAGCATTCGGAATGAGTGGGCGCGTTCAAGTGCTCCCCTTCCTCGACGATATGCCAGGGGCTTTGAGTTGGTCTCAGCTCGTTATCAGTCGTTCAGGTGCCAGCGCAGTGAGTGAAATCTGCGCGGTGGGCAGACCCAGCCTGCTGGTGCCTTTTCCCTTCGCCTCAGGCGATCATCAGCGCTACAACGCGGAGGCCCTTTCGCTGGCGGGCGCGGCAGTCGCCATGCTCAACGCGGAAGCCACGCCCGATGCCATCGCCGCGCTGGTCGCCGATTTTTTGCGAACCCCAGCTCGCTTGGCACAAATGGCCGAAAGAGCTGCCGAGTTAGGGCGCCCCAATGCGGCCCTAGAAATTGCAGCAGATCTGCTCTCACTCGCCGGCATTCCCTCCGGTGAACCCGGTGAAGCCCCGGAAACCCCTGAAAACTTGGCAAATCGCGCTGAGGGGCGCGACAACGACGGGCCAGTCTTCAGATTCTCGGAGGTTCGCTAATGTTTCGTGGCCGCGTAAGACATGTCCATTTCGTCGGAGTGGGCGGGATTGGCATGAGTGGGCTGGCGGAGATCTTGCGAACCCTCGAATTTGACGTGTCGGGCTCGGATTTGCGCGAAGGAGAAAACGCACGTGGGCTCCGACGGCTGGGGGTTCGGATTGATATCGGGCACAGCGCAGCGAACGTACGTGGCTCCGATGTGGTGGTTTATTCGAGTGCCATCACCGCCGAGAACCCGGAGCTTGTGGAAGCTCGCGAAATCGGCATCCCCGTGATCACGCGGGCCGAAATGTTGGCTGAGCTCATGCGGGTTAAATACGGCATTGCGGTTGCCGGTTCGCACGGAAAGACGACGACCACCTCGCTCGTTGCAACGGTGTTGCGCGAAGCGGGTCTCGATCCCACGGTGGTGGTCGGAGGACGAATGGCCTCGTTGGGCAGCAACGCCAGGCTGGGTGCGGGTGATTTGCTCGTCGCAGAAGCAGACGAGAGCGATGGTTCCTTTCTACGCTTGGCACCAACGATTGCAGTGGTTACCAACATCGATCCCGAGCATTTGGACTTTTACGGGACTTACTCCGTGTTGAAGGACGCGTTCGTCGAGTTTATCGAGAAAGTTCCGTTCTACGGCCTTGCCGTGCTCTGTCTGGATCATCCGGCGGTCCAGGAAATCCTGCCCCGGATCGGACGTCGACACGTGACCTACGGCCTGTCCCCTCAGGCTCACTACTGGGCAAAAAATATTCGTTTCGAGGGCACCGTGACAGCCTTCACGGCGCACCACAGGGATGAGGAACTCGGCGAATTCGCGGTTCGCATGCCCGGCGAGCACAATGTGCTCAACACGCTGGCCGCGATTGCCGTGGCCGATGAGCTGGAAGTTCCGTTCGATGTGGTGCGGCATGCGTTGGCGACGTTCCACGGCGTGGCGCGACGCTTTACGGTGGTTGGCAAGGTCGAAGGCGTCACGCTCATCGATGACTACGGACATCATCCCGCAGAGGTGCGGGCCACGTTGGCGGCTGCGCGCAATGCCTACAATGGTCGCGTGTTGGTGGCATTTCAGCCGCATCGTTTCACGCGCACGCAGCTCCTGTTTGAAGACTTCACACGCGCGTTTAATCAGGCGGATCTGCTCTGGCTGACCGACATTTATCCCGCTGGTGAGAAGCCGATTCCTGGTATCACTTCGGAAACGCTCGTCCACGGTGTCACGGAACACGGTCATCAGCGTGCTCGTTATGCCCCCGATCGCAGCCAGCTCGCTGCCGCGATCGCGGCCCAGGCTCGGCCGGGTGACGTGGTGATCGCGCTTGGGGCCGGCGACATCAACAAGATCCTGGAGGCAGTTGCTGCCCAGTTGATGGCGCGCGCAGCCAAGTTGGAACCCCAATGAAGGCACGCTTCGCGCACGGGCACACCGTGGAGGCTCCGGCAGAGCAGGGGTTCGTCGACGGCGAAACTCCGAAGCCGGGTCGAGCTCGAATCGGGGCGGATACTGAAAAAGCCCTACATCCCCTGTGGTTATTGGCGAAAATCTTGGTGGGTTTGGCGTTGGTCGTGGGTGCGGCCGGGGCGGTAGCTTGGGGCGCCTACCGCTACGCTCTCACCACACCCCGATTTGCACTCCAGCACTTTGAGTTAGTCGGAGCTCGACGCTCGACAGCCCCGAAGTTAGCGGAGCTTGCCGGTATGTCGATTGGCCAGAACTTGCTCGGGCTAGACCTCGATGCCAGCGAGAGCAAGATCGCCGCTGACCCCTGGATACGTCGGGTGCGTCTCACTCGAAAGTTGCCGAGCACACTCCTCATCGAGATCGAAGAGAATGAGGCCTCTGCGATCGCTTTGCTTTCTGATTCGGCATTCCTCGTGACCCGGGAGGGCGTGCCGTTCAAACCGCTGAAGCCAGAGGATCCAAGCGATCTACCGCTGATTTCCGGGGTGAGCGCCGAAGATGTAGCCAAAGATAGGCCGACGGCCATGGCCCGCTTAGCAACGGGCGTGGAGATCCTGCGCCAGTACGAACGGCTGCAAATGAGCAAGATCCACCCGGCCCAAGAGGTACACCTAGAGCTGTCAGGCAAGGTGAGGCTCACCGTCGGCGACGCGGGTATCACGCTTGAGCTGGGGAGCGGCTCGTTCCGACGCAAGTTGCTGATGGCTGAGCGCGTGACTGGCCAGCTCAGAAGTCAGAATCGCACGCCCGGAATCCTATTTCTTGACAACGAAGCACACACCGAGCGCGTTGTCGTGAGGATGAAGTGAGTTTTTCCTCGAAAGTCCTGTGAAAATTTGGCCCGAATCGACCCTGCGTGGCAGCGTCAAACGAGCCTGATCGAACTAGCGAACGCTAATTGCAGTCTGCGAGCAGGTATCAGGAGTGACGTAAACCAGATGACCTACCAGAGCAGCCCCCAGATTGTCGTCGGCCTCGACCTCGGAACCACCAAGGTGACCGCGGTTGTAGGTGAAGTGGATTCAGACGGCATCACGATCTTGGGTGTCGGTAATGTGCCTTGCCGGGGCCTGCGCAAAGGCGTGGTCAGCAACATCGAATGGACGGTGAGGTCCATCCGTGAGGCGGTCGAAGCGGCTCAGACGATGGCCGGAGTCGAGATTGACACGGTGTACGCCGGGATCGCGGGCAGCCACATTCGGAGTCAATCGTCCGATGGCGTTTGCGCTATCTCCGGTCGGGAAGTCACTCAGGCGGACCTCGAGCGTGTGCTTGAGGGCGCGCGTGCCATTCCGGTGGATGCCGATCGCATGATCCTCCACGCGTTGCCGCGCGAGTACTTGGTGGACAATCAAGACGGCATTCGAGATCCGATCGGGATGAGCGGCGTGCGGCTTCAAGTTCGGGTGAATCTTGTGACCGCTGCAACTTCGTGCGTTCAAAACGTCATTCGCTGTGTTGAGCGGGCTGGGCTTCGAGTGGCGGATGTGGTGCTGGAGCCTCTGGCCAGCGCGAACGCTGTGTTGAGTGAGGATGAAAAAGAGATCGGCGTTGCTGTCATCGATATCGGCGGTGGCACCACGGATCTGTTGCTGTACGCGGATGGCGGGATTGCCCACACCAGCGTGATCCCAGCTGGCGGCAACAACATCACGGGCGATGTGGCCGCGGGCCTGCGCACACCCATGGCCGAGGCCGAGCGGCTCAAGCGCAATCATGGCTGTGCACTCGGTCGCATGATTGCCGACGACGAAGAAATCGAGGTGCCTGGTGTCGGCGGGCATGGTCCACACCGCGCCGCACGTCGACTCCTGAGCGACATCATCGAGCCCCGTGTCGAGGAGATTTTCAGCGAAGCGCGGCGTCGAATGGAAGAAACGGGCCTGCTCGAGCAGATCAGTTCAGGTTGCGTTCTCACCGGTGGCGCCACCCTGATGGAGGGGATGGTTGAATGCGCGGAGGAGATCCTCGGCATGCCGGTTCGTCTCGGGTTTCCGATTGGCATCAAGGGCATTGTGCAGCTGGTGCACGGCCCGCAATATGCCACGGGAGTTGGCCTCGTCCGTTACGGGGCGCAACAGTTGCGAGATGCACAGGCGCGGGGCGAGCAACAACAGCACGCGGCGCCCACGGCAGCTCGGGTGGCCTCAGGGCAGGGGAATGGACTTTGGAGCTGGCTCCGAGACGCTTTCTAAGCGCGGGTGGCACCAACGAAGGTAACAGAGCAGAGACAAGAGCAACCAAGATGACAAATTCTGAGGGAAGGCAGCCCTTCAGAGTTTTCCGAAAGAACTGATCGGGAGAGGCACGCATTATGAGTTTTTCAATCGAATTCGCCGAGGAATCACAGCAATACCAAGCACGCATCAAGGTGATTGGAGTGGGCGGTTCTGGCGGCAACGCCATCAACACGATGATTCACTTTGGCCTCGAAGGTGTCGAGTTCCTCAGCGTCAACACAGATGCTCAGGCATTGAACTCCAACTCGGCGGCTGAACGCCTCTCGATTGGTTCCAATGTCACGCGCGGTCTCGGCGCGGGCGCGGATCCTGAGCGCGGTCGCAAGGCAGCGCTTGAAGACGTTGCGCGGCTCAAGGAAATGATTGAAGGCGCCGACATGGTGTTCGTCACCGCTGGCATGGGTGGCGGCACAGGCACCGGAGCCGCTCCGATCATTGCCCAGATCGCTCGCGAATCAGGCGCACTCACCGTGGGTGTCGTCACCAAGCCGTTCGCCTTTGAGGGTCGTCAACGCAATCGGCGGGCTGAGCTTGGTCTTCTGGCGCTGGCCGAACACGTCGACACGCTGATCACCATCCCCAACGACAAACTGCTCGCGCTCGGCGACGACGAACTCACCTTCATGGAAGCCTTCAGAAAGGCCGACGAAGTTCTGTACCAAGCCGTGCGTGGTATCAGCGATCTCATCACCCAGGATGGCATCGTGAACGTCGATTTCGCCGATGTGCGCACCGTCATGGCCAACATGGGCCGTGCACTCATGGGCTCGGGTTGCGCCAAAGGCGAAGGCCGCGCACGCCTGGCAGCTGAGCAGGCTGTTCAGTCGCCGTTACTGGATAACATCTCAGTGCATGGCGCCACCGGTGTCCTCATCAACATTGTTGGCGGCCCAGACATGAAGATGCGCGAAATCCAAGAAGCCGCGTCGCTGATTCAAGAACAAGCCCACGAAGATGCCAACATCATCTTCGGTGCCAGCATCCACGAGTCGATGGGCGACACCCTGAAAGTCACCGTCATCGCCACCGGTTTTGACCAGGAACATCGCGCAGAGCCCGTCGCCGTACTTCGTGACACGATGCCCACCGCCGATCGCAACGCGCTCCGTGAAATCGCCGCGAGTCGCTCCATCGGTCGTCCCGAATTGCCGCGCGAGGGCGTCTCTGGCTATCCTCGACGTCCGCCTTCAGCCCAGCCGCTCACACAACCGGCCCAGGCTCGCGAGAGTTCAGTCCCCGTCAAGCGCGTGGTGTTCCCCGCCACCGTCGATCACGAGTGGGACATCCCCGCGTTTCAACGCCGCCAAAACGGCGCCTGAGTCCAGTCCAAAGTCCAAGTTAGGCAAGAGCGCGCCGGGCAACCGACGCGCTTTTTCTATTGGTGTTGACCAGCTCACCGGGACGCTAACTTGTCGTGGTGCCCGCCCCGCTGCCGCCAAAAGCGGCAGCCGCCCCTCCCAAGCATCGCCCCGTCCCTGCCGGGCCGCTGCGGGCGGGGCACCCGGAAAGCGGAGGCTCTCTCCTCACACCCGGCGAAACCAAGGCAGACGGGCAAGCGGGGCGGAAATCAATCGCTTGCAGGGCCCCTCGAAAAGTTCACCGTCAGCGCTACGCCATTTCCCGTGCGGAAAAATCACATCGCGCTCAATAGCACCAGCAGCTAACACTGGCGCCACCAAGATGTCACCGAGCAGAAACTGATCGCTGACAGCGGCAAAGCCTTGCCGCGGGAAAACGTACTCCAAATGCCGCAAAATGGGCTCTCCGGTGCGAGCGGCGTTCGCTGCGAGCGCTAGGATTTCATCAGCGAACTCGGCGTGGAGCTGAGCGGCGCTCAGGCAATAGGCTTGGTGTTGTTCGTCGAGAATCCGCCAGGGTGCAGCTGAAAATTGCATCATCGGGAACAGGGCGCTGGCCTGCGCGGAGCGCACGACGAGCTCTTGGTCGATGCTCTCGGCGGATTCAAAACTTCGATATTCTCCGCCGCCGATCATATCCGGGCACGTGAAGGGGTAGCCCATGAGTCCCTGGGCTAGGCCCGATGGAAGCAGCGTGCGGAGAGCGTCCCAGGTGTGGTCTTTGTCTTTGAGGCGCTGGGCTAGCGGTTGGCCGCCGGCCTTCCAGCAGGCGCGATATTCGTTGAGGGGATACTGAACGCCGAATTGTGCGAATCGTTCACTCTGATCGTTTCCATTGGAAGGCAGGTTGTATTTCAGATTGGGCCAGAGGGAGTTCTCGATGGCGTCGGCATCGCCCGCGTCGAACTTGAAACCGTCAATTCCGTAGTCGGTTTCGAGTCGGGTCAGCTGCGTTTTTAGCCAACGGAGCGCGCTTGGATTAGTCAGGTCAAGCAATGCTGAGACGCCGTTCCACCAGCGAAACAGCGCCGGTTTATCGCCAAAGTGGGCTGCTACCTCAGCTCTGCGATCTTCACGAATCAATGCGCCCTGTGCTGCAAGTCCTCGGTACTCTGCGCTATCCGGGCTCACGTACGGCACGACCCAGAGCATCACCTTGAAGCCCAACGCATGCAGGCGTTGCAACATCCCTTTAGGATCTGGAAATCGACCCGCATGAAATTGCCAAACGCCATAAGCTTCCTGCCAGGTGTCGTCGATCATCAAGACCCCTGGCGAATATCCCTTGGCGACGATAGCCTGCGCGTAGGCTTCGATGTCTTTCTGGTTGTGATGATACGTGAGTTCGATCCAGGTGTTGAACTGCGCTTGGCGAAATAGCGATGCGTCGGGAATTTGGCCGCTCGCCTGAAAATACCGAGCTTGTGCGGCAAGGAACGCAGCGTGGAGGGTGTGCCCTGGGTGTTCCACGGTAAATTCCTGTGGCCCGGAGAGATGCAGGTTTCCGTCGACAAATTCGAAACTGAAAGGTTCGTGGCTGTAGATGTAGCGCCCGAGGTTTGAGAGCAAGAAGGGCTGGGCTTGATTGCCGCACGTGCTCCCAATCAGGGAACGAGAGAAATGAGCGGCCTCAGTGTACGGCATCTGCGGCGCATCGCTGACCGCTCCGCCCCACCAGCTTTCTCCAGGTAAAATCTGAACTTTCATTCCACTCGCGGCCCTGTCCACAGCGGGGAGATACGTCGAGTTGGCAGGCCGATGCAAGGTCCGTGACCTCCATCTCAAAGTCGAACACAAGATAGTAAGCATGCTTACTATCTTCCAACGAACGAAAAGGGCGGCTCCCCGCTGCCAACGCGCGGCGCGCTACCACATCCCCGTCGTGCCCCTCCCGGCAGCGACCCCGCAGCGACGCGAGGGGAATACTAACTGTGCTGCGGCGGAATACTGCGCCGTTGCGCCAACCCGGCGAGGTGCACTTTGCCCGGCAAGCGGCGCCCAATCACAGATTCTGCGACGTTCCCAGCCTCGATCAAGCGCGGCAGATCAACGCCGGTCTGAACGCCCATGCCTTCCAGCATGTACACGAGGTCTTCCGTAGCGAGATTGCCGGCAGCGCCGGGTGCGTACGGGCAACCGCCGACGCCCGCGATCGAGGTGTCAAAGGTACGCAACCCCATCTCCAATCCGACGAGCGCGTTGCTGAGCGCGGTTCCACGTGTGTCGTGTAAATGGAGGGCCAGCTTGTCGCCGGGAATTTCTGCGAGCATCAATTGGCATATTCGCTGGGTTTGGAGCGGGGTTCCGACTCCTATCGTATCTCCCAAGGAAATCTCGTAGCAGCCAAGCTCAAGCAGCCTGAGAGCAATCGCAAGAGCCCGCTTAGGATCCACCTCCCCTTCATACGGACAACCCCAGACCGTCGAAACGTACCCCCGGACCTTCACCTCGTGGCTCTTCGCTACTTCGATCACCTCTTGGTAAGTGGAAAGAGCTTGCTCGATCGTTTTGTTCGTATTCTTTCGGTTGTGGGTTTCACTGGCTGACAAAAATACCGCAACCTCCCGCATACCGGCGAACATGGCGCGTTCGAGGCCTTTGGAGTTGGGACACAAAGCGCTGAAGGCCACGCCAGGCGGTGGGTAACACTGGTGAGCAAGCTCCGCTGAGTCGGCGAGTTGTGGGATCCAGCGTGGCGAAACGAAGCTGGTGATCTCGATGCGCGTGAGCCCGGCTCGGAGTAGGGCGGCGATGAGCTCAAGCTTTCCAGCGAGCGGCACCGGATGGCGTTCGTTCTGCAACCCGTCGCGCGGGGAGACCTCATAGATGGAAACCTGGTCTGGAAGCTGTTCCAACATAGCAGCGCGTTAATCCTAGCTGAGCTTCACGCGACTTGCCCAAGGGGGGGTACCGGAGGGGTACCGAGCGGGCAGCTCTGTCGCTTGATATTAGGTATCGAGCAGGCGTAATTGGCGCGGACGCGGGTGTTTTTCGAAATTGATCGGATACTCCCCGCTGAAGCAGGCGTGGCAAAAGCTGGCGCGGGTCAGGCGCGGGCCACCCTCGCGTTGGGCTTCCGCAGACGGGGCGGCCTTGAGCACTGCACCCACCATTCCCTCCAAGGAAAGATACGCGAGCGAGTCGCTGGTGATATATTGGTTGATCTCGTCGATGGTGTGGTTGGAGGCGATGAGCTCCTTGCGCGTGGGCGTGTCGATCCCGTAGTAACAGGGCCACTCAGTGGGCGGGCTCGAAATGCGCATGTGCACTTCACTGGCGCCCGCGTCGCGCAGCATTTTTACGATCTTACGACTCGTCGTACCGCGGATGATGCTGTCATCGACCACGACGATTCGTTTGCCGCGGAGGGCATCAGCAACCGGATTGAGCTTCAACCGCACTCCGAAGTGCCGAATACTATCTTGCGGCTCAATGAAGGTTCGTCCCACATAATGGCTACGCACCAGGCCAAGCTCAAACGGAAGGCCTGACACTTCGGCGAAGCCAATCGTGGCGGGCACGCCTGAATCCGGAACGGGGATCACAATGTCGGCATCGACTTGATGCTCGCGCGCCAGAGCGCGCCCGAGGTTCTTCCGGGCCTCGTAAACGCTGATCCCACCGAGATTGGAATCAGGTCGAGCAAAATAGACGTACTCGAAAATGCAGGCTTTTCGGGCTGCCGCCGCAAACGGCCGAATGCTTTTCATTCCGGATTCGTCGAACACCACCATTTCTCCGGGTTCGACCTCGCGCACAAATTCCGCGTCGATCAGGTCGAAGCTGGTGGGTTCGCTCGCGACGATATGCGGATGCTCGCGACCGGGTAGACGCCCAATGCAGAGCGGCCGGATCCCCATCGGATCGCGCACGGCGATCATGGCGGTTTCTGTTAGGCAGAGTAGCGAATAGGCGCCCTCTACCTGGCTCAGGGCGTTGGCGATCCTGTCGGCGACGCTGCCTTCGGTGCTCATCGCGATCAAGTGCACGATGACTTCAGTGTCCGCGCCGCTTCGGAAGATGGATCCGCGCTCTTCAAGCTTCTCGCGTAGTGCTTCGGCGTTCGTTAGGTTTCCGTTGTGCCCGATGGCGATCGAGCCACGCGAATAATCGACGGCAATCGGCTGGGCATTTTGAATGTGCGAGCCGCCCGCCGTTGAATAGCGAACGTGCCCGATGGCGGCGCTACCTCGCATTTTCCTAAGCTGTTCGGGCGGGAAAACATCCACCACGTGTCCCATGCCACGATGAACTGAAAGCTGTGAGCCATCCGTGGTGGCGATGCCAGCACTCTCTTGTCCCCGGTGTTGGAGTGCATGTAGCCCAAGGTAAGTTAGATTTGCGGCCTCCGCGTGGCCAAAGATTCCAAACACTCCACACATGTGAGATCTCGCTTTTAAAGCCTCAGATTGGAGGACGCTCGGAGCGCACCTTCAATCTGAGGG